>SXGQ01052559.1_pt1 | contig 58622 bp, 39 predicted proteins | sample 3178371 | NCBI WGS metagenome assembly SXGQ01 (sample SAMN11356859, study PRJNA531348) | freshwater metagenome | isolation source: freshwater sample F1-20 | place: China: Fuxian Lake, Yuxi | collected 2017-12-25
GCCCCAAGGAATGTTGCTGGTATTTGTATTCCCGAAAAGTCGAGTAAAGACCTGATAAACGATAATTTTCTTGGGCGGCATGGCGATTGGATCTGCAGGTTTGGGAGTTTGGCTGGAAAATAGGGTCAAGGCCAAGAGGGCAGGGAGGACTATTTTTTTCATCAACTTATCGAGTCAGGCGGTACAGTAAAATTGTATTTCGTTTGATCAAGGCAGGGAATTGCTTCATGTTGATGGTTTCTCCAGGGGCATGCGCACCAGAACCCGAAGCTCCTAACCCATCCAAACTGTCCATAAAGGAAGCTACGAAAGAGATGTCTCCTGCACCACGGCTGCCCGGATCGCCTGGCTTCACTGGACCATAGCCTAGGTCTTGGCTAACTTGACTAAGGGTTTCGGCTAGGGCATAGTTGCCTGGGGTAGGCTCCATGGATGGAATGCCATTGGAAAAGGTGATCTCTGCGTCGGTTTGGTGCAGGTTTTTGGCGACGATTTCACGCATTTTAGCGCGTGCGGCTTCCTTTTGTGCTTCCCCCAGAAAGCGCAAATCTCCTGTTACGATAGTTTCACGTGCGACAATATTGGTTTTCCCAAGGGAACTGCCGGCACCAGTACTTGAATTGATATTCACATCCGATCCGCCGACGATTTGGCCTGGGTTGAAGGTTAAGTACTTTTCCCCTGCGAGGGCTTCGCGAAACTCATTCAGGATGCGTGCCGCTTCGTAGATGGCTCCATAGCCGGCGTTTTGGCCAAATACCCCACTAGAGTGGCCTTGCTTTCCGCTGGTCTTCAAGGTCCAGCCAGAGGCTCCTCTGCGAGCCACGGTCGCTCCGCCAAAACCCTGAGCCGTCTCATAAGCCAAGGCAAGGTCATGCGTTTTGGCTCTGGCGATGAAATCCTGTCTGGATAAGGTTCCATTTCCTGTGCTTTCCTCATCTCCATTGAAATACACGGTGATGGTTCGGTCTTCCAAGAGTCCCAGTTCATGCATGGCCTTGAGGCTGGTAAGCACGAGTACATCGCCCCCTTTCATGTCGTTGGCTCCTTGGCCTGTGGCGGTGCTGTCATTGATCCATGTGAAGGGAGTGAAGGGCATGTCTTTTTCAAAGACCGTATCCAAGTGCCCGATGAGGAAGAGTTTTTTTCCTTTGCTCCCTTTACGGGTAGCTACAAAATGTCCTGCACGCTTTACTTCTGCGGGAACATCTACCCACTCGGTTTGAAATCCGATTTTTTGAAATTCCCGTTCAAAAACACGGCCCACTTCTCGCACACCTTCCAGGTTGAGTGAACCCGAATTGATGTTGATGACCTCCTCCAAGAGCGCTACCGTTTCCTGGTAATTTTTATCGATGCGCTCGAGCAATTTTTTCTCCTCCTTGCTCAATTGCTGTTGGGCGAAGGAAAAGAGTGGAGCGGATACCAGAAGCAGGGCGAAAACAAAGCGTTTCATGGGATGGGAATTTGGGAAACTTGTGAAAGGCTAAAGTTAGTAAACCGACAGGGAATTGCCAGAAGGAATGTGGTAGACTGGGACGCCAGGGACATGGGTGTGCAACCAATTTTTTACAAATCCGGAGCCTCCTTCTTCACTGGCTGAGTGGCCGATCTCGACCATGGAAAGTTTCATTCCGAGTTCATTGGCCGTTTTGACGTATTCGGGAGTTTCCCACTCGTTGGATTCCCCACAGATCAGCACATCCGGACGGTGTTCTTGGATTCGGGTGATTTGCGTTTTCCCTCCCACGGCTCCAGGAAGGAGGAGTACTTTTGATACGGATTGGTTCAGGTCTCCCACATAGCGCATGGCGGGCACCTGCATTCGGGTTTTGATGTGGTCGATCACCGCCTTCAAATTTGTTGGAGGGACCTGCAAAATCGGGCTTCCTGGTGTGTAGTAGTCCTTCCAACCGAGTTCCTCCACCACCCCGATCCGTACTCCATCGTCTTGCATGCGGTGCACGTAGTCGTGATTTCTCCAGATAGTGATCTGATGCTTGGCCAGTAGGTCGTATTTGCCACGAAATACAGGGTCATTCTGCAGGTAGTCGGTTTCGTCCTGACCCGAGTAAAAGGTAGGTTCGTGGGGAATAATCAGGTTGGCCTTCAACTCCACCGCCTTTTTGATGATCGCTATGCTGGGAAACATGGTGGTTACGATTCCCGTGACGATGGTGTCTCTAGAACCAATCTTGATCGTATCCACCGTCTGGGCAAAGGGAGCCTTGGGCACTTGGGAGATAAACAAGTCCATGATCTCGCCTACAGTCCAGGATTTTTGGATGGGGCTAGCCCAACCTGTAAAGGGAGTTGCAAGGAGTCCTGCACCGAGGAGGGCTCCCGATTGCAGAAGGAATTGCCGGCGAGGAGTTGATTTTTTCATATCAAAGAAAAATTGGAGGTTGGTTTGGAGTGTAGCAATTGGTTTACTCCACTGTTACATCGGTTAGCCAGATGAAGCGCTTGCCTGTGGCGTCCTTGTGCTCCAAACTGAGTTGGATTGGGCCAAAGGTTACCGCCTTCTCCCAGGTCCAGGTGCGCCCTTCGGGGGCATTTCCTTTGCGGAAGGTCCATTCCAAGATTTGATGCTCCTTATTTAGGTACAAATCGTAGGCATCCCCAGGAGTATATCCGCCCTCGGCGCCGTAGAGAATGCTGAGTTTGGTGGAGGGAAGGCCCTGAATCGGGGAGGTCGCATTTTCGAGTACTTCGTAGGTGTATCCAGTATCCCAGGCCAACTGGAAGGGCATCATAGCCCAATACTTATCGTTGATAAATGCCCCGTCCTGCTTCGGCAGGGAATCTGCCATTAGGCTGTAGGTAAAGCTGGTGTCTGCGTCAGCGAATGACACGGTACTGTCTTGGATATTCCATTTCCAAGATCGGGACACTAGGGTGACTGAGTCGCGCTGCACATTCCAGGTGTAGCCGATGGACCTGACCTGGTCCCAATTTTCAAAGCCATAAGCCTTGGCCACTTGCATGGGGAGGGAGTCAGGGACTGGGGCTTGCTGTTGACAGGAAGCAAAAAAACCCAGGAGAAGAAAGCTAAATAGCACTAGATTTTTCATGGTAAGTTAGGGGTAGGAATCAGGAAGTAGATTTGGATAGCCAATTTTTGAATTTTACATATTCGAGATACTGTGCCAAAGGTTGGAGGAAAAAGAGAAATCGATTTAAGAATAGGAGACTGCGAAAGAGGGTGGAGGGGAAAATTTTCTTTTTCCCTTTGGCAACACCCATTAGGATGGCTGAGGCGACCTCTGGAGGAGATTGAATTGGAAATGCTTTTGGAATATCGGTTCCTGCAGCATCGAAAAAAGAGGTAGCGGTAGCAATCGGATATACGAGAGTCAACCAATCTCCTGCCCGCTCCGCCCAGAGCGATTCGGCCCATTGGAGGATTGCGGCTTTGGTGCTACCGTACAGGCTGTAGCCTGGAATGGCCCAATGGGCGATGGCCGAACAAGTGATTACATGCCGGAGGGATTGGTCAGGAAAAGCGCGTTTCAAGGCCAGCCCAAGTTGGATGGGTGAGTGCACATTTAGCTGAAAGAGGTGCTCCATCTCCTCCCAATTTTGCTGGGAGGCGTCTCCATACTCTGCCCTACCTGCATTGGCGAAGCAAACATCAACCTGTGTCCAATTCGCGTTTACCCAGGCTAGTATTGCGGAGTTTCCTTCCTTAAGGCTTAAGTCTGCACACAAGGTTACCAAGTCTGGGAATTCGCTTTGAAGGGATTCCAAGGCTTCGGGGAGGAAGTCTACGGCCAAGATCTTTTGAGTTTGCGGATAGAGCTGGCTAACCAGCTCTCTGCCAATGCCTGAACCTGCTCCCGTGACAATGACTTTGGCGTCCTTGAAGCTATTCATGGTTGGGTAGTAGGAGAGGATTAGGGAAGTGAATGGTAAAAGGATTGACTTTGAGGGCAATTAAGGGATGGATGCCTACTAGGTCTGGAAAGAGTTGGGGATCTACCTTCATGCGCCGCACTCGAGCCAATTTGCCCCAGCCACTTCCTTTTGGGAGTGTAACAAATATTTTTTCATCCAGCGACTGCTTCAGGCGTAGTGGAAGCAAGGCGGTGCTGATTGGAAATGAAATTCCCCCATGGGTAATTTCTGTGTCGAGTAACTTTTTTCCATCCAGTTCCACCTGAATGCTGTCCTTACCTTTTTCTTTTTCCCAAAGGAAGCTCGCCGTCTCCTTGGGAATTCCCCAGTTTTTTCGACCCTGGTCGGTGCTGGCTTCCGAGCTGACCAGAATGCGGGTGATGGATTGAAATTTCTTTTCTCCGAATTGGCCTGGGATAAAAAGTAACTCCTGGTAGGGACCTACGGGGGAGCTGCTGTAATCCACCAGCATGACATAGCCGAAGCCTCCTTTAAATTGACCTTGGAGCTGGGCAGGGAGATTGGAATTGCTTTCTATCCAGGATTTTTTGAAGCGGTAGAGCAACATGATTCCTTCCCCATGTAGGGTCCAGGGTGGAGGTGCCGGCGTAAACTGTGGTGCTAACCTAGGCATAAGGGGAAGGGCTGATTGCGGTCCATCCCCCATCGATGATGAGGGTTTGGCCGGTGATGTGTCTGGCTGCATCTGAGAGGAGAAATGCTGCCGCTGCTGCAATATCTTCGGGGTAAGCTGGTCTGGCTAAGGGGGTGATCTTGGACCAGGTGGCCGCATAGTTTGGGTCCGAGGTAGTGCGTTCTGTCAGCGTCGCCCCTGGGGCAATGGTATTGATGCGTATGCCTAAGGGAGCAAGTTCCAACACTAGGTTTTTGGCCAGCATTTCGATGGCCGCTTTGCTCATGGCGTAGGCTGCGAGATTTTCATGACTTTGGTGAGCGGTCACCGAGGAAGTAAATAAGATCGCTCCCTCTTTTTCCTGAGACTTCATTAGGCGAGCCACTGCTTGCGTGAGGAAGAAAGTCCCTGCCTGATTGACCCGGGCTACTTCCATAAAATCCGCTCTTCCATAGTCCAAAAAATTACCAAATTGCGTGATGCCAGCATTGCAAACCAGCTGGTCGATGGTCCCGTATTTTTTTACAGCAAGGGCCAGCATCTCCTCGATGACCTCTGGGTCTGCGGCGTCGCCCGAACAGCCGATGACCGATCCTTTTCCCAAACGAGAAAGCTGGGCTACGGCCTCCTGCGTAAGGCTTTTCTCCCGATCATTGAGGAGTATATGGGAACCCTCTTCCTGTAATTTCCGGGCTATGGCGAGTCCTATCCCTTGTCCTGCTCCGGTGATGAGTGCTACTTTGGTCATTTGCTATTGTTAAGGATTCGACTATAGGTGGCCAATTCTAATTGATTTAAAATTTAGTGGGAATCTCGCTTTACTTCGGGCCCCGAACTTCCTTGGAGAAAATCGAAATCTACCCCTTCGTGGGCTTGGTTGACCTTGTCGAGAAACAAGTTGACATAGCCTCTGTCGTAAGGGAGAGGGCTTGGCTGAAATGCCGTTTGGCGCCTTGCCATTTCCTGGTCAGAAATCAGCAGATTCAGGCTTCGCTTGGGAACATCCAAGGCGATCAAGTCTCCGGTTTGCACCAGGGCAAGTGGCCCACCGATGGCGGATTCTGGGGAGACATGCAGCACTACGGTACCGAAGCCCGTGCCGCTCATGCGCCCATCTGAGATGCGAACCATGTCTTTGACCCCTTTTTCTAAGAGTTTTTTGGGTAGCCCCATGTTGCCCACCTCGGGCATGCCAGGGTAGCCTTTTGGGCCAACTTTTTTCAAGACCATCACGCAGGTCTCGTCAATATCCAGCTGGGGGTCATCGATTCGTGCTTTGTAATCGTCGATATCTTCGAAGACTACTGCTCGACCTGTATGGGTCAGCAGGCTAGGGCTGGCCGCCGATGGTTTCAGCACGGCTCCATTGGGACAAAGATTGCCTTTCAGTACGGCGATACCAGACTCCGGTTTGATGGGGTTTTCGAATGTGCCTATCAGGTTTCTGTCCCAGCATTCAGCCTTGGCAATGTTTTCACCTAGGGTCTTGCCATTGATGGTGAGTGCTTCGGTATGGAGGTGCTTTTCGATCTCCTTCATGACTGCAGGCAGTCCGCCTGCATAAAATAGGTCCTCAATCCAATGCTCCCCAGAAGGCTGCACATTGGCGATGAGTGGAATCCGAGAAGAAAATTCATCAAAGTCTGCGAGGTCCAAGGGCACACCAATTCGTTTGGCAATGGCAATCAGGTGAAGGATGAAATTGGTAGATCCTCCTACGGCTGCGTTGACCATGATGGAATTTTCAAAGGCTTTGCGGGTAAGAATCTTATCCATGGTCAGGTCTTCCTTGACCATCTCCACAATGCGCATACCGGCCATGTGAGCCATTACTTTGCGTCGGGAATCCGCAGCGGGTATGGTGGCATTGTCTGGTAATGCCAATCCTAGGGCTTCCACCATGGCGGCCATCGTGGAGGCAGTGCCCATAGGTGCACAGTGTCCTACAGATCGGGACATGGCTGCTTCTGCTTCGATAAATTCTTCTTGGGAGAGTTTACCAAGCTTGAAGTCTTCAGCAAATCGCCAAATATCAGAGGTACCTATTTTTTTACCTTTGAATCGACCCACAAGCATAGGGCCTCCCGAGAGCACGAGAGTGGGGAGGTTGACCGAGGCAGCGCCCATTACGAGAGATGGAGTGGTTTTGTCACAGCCACACATTAGGATGACCCCGTCCATGGGATTGGCGCGGATGCTTTCTTCCACATCCATGGAGGCGAGGTTGCGAAAAAGCATGGCGGTGGGCTTGATGGAGCATTCGCCCAAGGACATGACCGGAAATTCGAGGGGAAATCCTCCTGCTTCCCAGATGCCGCGTTTGAGCGCTTCGGCCAAATCACGGAAGTGGGCATTGCAGGGGGTTAGTTCGGACCAGGTATTGCAGATGCCGATTACCGGCTTTTCGCCTTCAAATAGGTGGTGGGGGAGTCCTTGGTTTTTCATCCAAGACCGATAGATAAAACCGTCTTTACCAGTTCTGCCGTACCATTCCTGGCTTCTGAGTTTCTTTTTGGTCATAAGGTCACTTTGCTTCTTTGAATTGGCCAAGAAGTTACCAAAAAATCCTACAAAAGGATAGAAATAGGTGCCAGAAATAAAAATCCCCTTGGCTTTTTGGCCAAAGGGATCTGAAAGTTTGGTGTCAAATAGAGTTAATCAATCCGAGTGATTTTGGCACCCAGCGCATTGAGACGCTCGTCGATGTTTTGGTAGCCGCGGTCGATTTGCTCAATATTATCAATCACCGAAGTACCGGTAGCAGACATGGCTGCAATCAAGAGAGATACCCCTGCACGGATGTCTGGGGAGGTCATCTTGATGCCTCGAAGCGGGTATTTTCGATCCAAACCGATGACCGTAGCCCGGTGCGGATCACAGAGGATGATCTGAGCACCCATGTCGATCAATTTATCCACGAAGAATAGTCGGGATTCAAACATTTTTTGGTGCACCAAAACAGTTCCCTTTGCCTGAGTGGCTGTCACCAAGATGATGGATAGGAGGTCAGGCGTGAAGCCAGGCCAGATTTGATCCGCTACCGTAAGAATAGATCCATCGATGAAGGTTTCGATTTCATAGTGTTTTTGTTCCGGTACAAAAATGTCATCCCCTCTAAACTCCAACCGGATGCCCATGCGTCGGAAGGTGTCTGGGATAATGCCCAATCGGTGGATTTGACAGTCCTTGATGGTGACTTCAGACTGAGTCATGGCGGCCATCCCGATGAAAGAGCCGATCTCAATCATGTCTGGAAGTAGCGTATGGGTAGTGCCTCCTAAGGTCTTTACTCCTTCGATGTGGAGGAGGTTGGATCCTACGCCAGTGATGTTGGCGCCCATTCGGTTGAGCATGTCGCAGAGTTGCTGCAAGTACGGTTCGCAGGCTGCATTGTAGATGGTGGTCTTCCCCTCGGCCATCACGGCTGCCATCACGATGTTGGCTGTACCGGTTACGGATGCCTCATCTAGGAGCATGTAGGTCCCTTTCAGATGCTTGCCATCGATGTGGAAGATCTCGTTTTTGGCATCGTAGTGAAACTTGGCACCTAATTTCTGAAAACCAAAAAAGTGAGTATCCATGCGTCGGCGGCCGATTTTATCTCCTCCTGGCTTGGATAGTTTACCCGTGCCAAAGCGCGCCAATAAGGGTCCTAGGATCATTACCGAACCACGAAGTGCAGAGGCCTTATTAAGAAAATCTTGGGTTTCTAGGTAATCCAAATTCACCTCATCTGCCTGGAAAGTGTAGGATTCGGGTGCCAGTTTCTGCACCTTCACACCCATGTCAGAAAGTAGCTCGATAAGCTTGTTGACATCGCGAATATTAGGGATTTTGTGAATCGTAACCTTTTCAGAGGTTAATAGTACGGCACAAAGGATTTGTAGCGCTTCGTTTTTTGCTCCTTGAGGAGTGATTTCTCCTTTGAGGCGGTGTCCACCTTCTACTTTAAAAGAGGCCATGTGTTTATCTGCGTTTTTTGTGGGCAGGGCGGAATTTTTTTCCGTGGTTATTTTTCTTTTTAGCGTGCTCCTCTTCTTGATGCGGAATTTTAAAATCTCTCCTTGTATTGGATTCAAAAAGGGCATTTTCTTGAACTTTTTCCAAGTCGATATGAAGCTTGCCTTTGGAAAGAGTTTTGATGTCATCTAGGATGATATTGTCATCAAAATTATCCCGATTCCAGGTGGAGTGGAAACTACGCATCAGCTGTCCGATGTAGATGATTGCATTTTCCTGCTCTTCATCATTCTCGATCTCGATGGCTTTTTCGATTAGCTTCTCAATATTTCTACCGTAGTGTTTAAACTTGATTTGACCCTTTGGATAGCCAATATGAGGAGGCTTTTTACCCAACAACTCTTTTTCTGGCATTGGAAAAGGACCGTCTATATCTAAGGTAAAGTTTGACATGATGTACAAGTCATCCCATAGCTTTTGGTCATTTTCCTGTTTGACAGTAGGATTGAGTTGCTTGATGATTTCAATAATAGTGTGGGCACTTTGTGTACGTCGCTCTCGATCTTCAATCGCGACTACATGCTGTACCAGTTGTTGGATATTCTTTCCGTATTCTTTCAAAATAAGTTGTTGTTTTTCTGAATCGTTATGCTTCATGACGCCTCCTATTTTTTCCTTGTATAAGGTAATAAAAAAATAGCAAATGTAGGCGTGTACGGAATTAGTCTATAATTCTCAGCTTGGCAAAGCTAAGCAATAAAGTTTTCTCCCCAAAATGTTCAAAATGAATGCTTGCTTTTTTGTTAAGTCCTTCGGTTTCAATTTTTTGAACCTTTCCAAATCCAAACTTAGGGTGCTCCACCAATTGCCCTTCTTGAAGCGCATTGGTATTGCTTGGTTTGAAGTCAGGGTTTGGGCTATGCACGTGCATCGATGAAGGTAGGCGGGTTTCCGGAAGTTTTTTGAGCCCAATAAATCCCGCACCTCCTAGAGAGCCCTCACTTCTCAAGGCTCCAGGTAGCTCTCGAGTGGCAGCCATACGTTTGTTAACTTTGAGTAAGGCAGGATTTACCTCTTCCAAAAACCGGCTTGGCTCACAGTTGAGCAATCGACCATAGCGGTAGCGCGTCAATGCATAGCTCAGGTAGAGTTTCTCCATAGCACGTGTGGAGGCTACATAAAATAACCTTCGTTCCTCTTCCAAGTCCTCTCTACTCTGCATCATCATCTGGGAGGGGAAGAGATCTTCCTCCATGCCGACCACAAAAACCTGTTTAAATTCCAAGCCTTTGGAGGCGTGGATGGTCATCAGCGTAATCGTATCGGTTTGGCTTTTGTCTTGGTCGTTGTCGGTGAGCAAGGCGATTTCTTGCAAGAAGGCACCCAAGCTTTTGTCTTCGTTTTCGGGATTGTCCACATACTCCTTGATGGCATTCAGCAATTCCTGCACGTTTTCGTAGCGGTTGAGGCCCTCGATGGTCTTGTCTTCATAAAGTTCCCGGAGCAAGCCACTTTGTTTAGCCACAGTACTCGCTGCCTCAAAGGCATCCTTGCGTTCGATTTCGATTTGGAAAGCCTTGATCATGGTTGAAAAGTCATCCACGGACACTCCCGCACGGCCTCCTAGGAAGCTGTGCGCATTTTGTACTACATCCCAAAGTGGGATGTCGTGTTCGTAGGCGGAAACGAGAATTTTTTCAACGGAGGTGTCACCTATCCCCCTTTTGGGGTAGTTGATGATGCGCTTGAAGGCTTCCTCGTCGGCAGGGTTGACGGCAAAGCGCAGGTAGGCCATGAGGTCCTTGATTTCTTTGCGTTGGTAGAAGGATAGTCCACCTACGATTTTATAGGTCAAGTTGAGTTTCCGCAAGGCCTCCTCCATGGATCGGGACTGGGAGTTGGTGCGGTAGAGAATCGCAAAATCGCTATTATTAAGCTGTTTATTGTTTTTTTCCTCAAAAATGGTGTTGGCTACGATTCGCCCCTCCTCGTTATCGGAAGATGCTTTGAATAGTTCGATGAGATCTCCTTCAGGATTGGAGGTCCAGACGATTTTCTTGAGTTGGGACTTGTTCTTGTCAATGATGGAGTTGGCAGCTTCTACGATGGTCTTGGTAGATCGGTAGTTTTGCTCCAGCTTTACCACAAACAAGTCCGGGTAGTCTTTCTCAAAATTTAGGATATTCTGGATGTCTGCTCCTCGGAAAGCATAAATACTTTGGGCATCGTCCCCCACCACACAGATGTTTTGGTGTACTGCTGCTAGTTTTTTGGTGATTAGGTACTGGGAAATGTTGGTGTCCTGAAACTCGTCCACCATCACGTATTTGAAGCGCTGCTGGTATTTGTTGAGTACCTCGAGGTGGTCTCGGAAGAGTATATTGGTATTGAAGAGCAGGTCGTCAAAGTCCATGGCGCCTGCTTTGAAGAGGCGTTCCTGGTAGCGCTGGTAAATTTCCCCCATCCGAGGACGAAGGGCAGCTTCGTCATCTGCCTTCACAAAGGGGTCGTTTTGGTAGGTTTGCCAAGAAATAAGCCTATTTTTTGCCCCAGATATTCGGGATAGGACCACGCTTGGCTTGTATACCTTATCGTCGAGACGGAGTTCCTTCACCAAGGTGCGGATCAGGGATTTGGAGTCGTCGGTATCGTAAATGGTGAAGTTGGAGGGGTAGCCTAGTTTATCAGCTTCCACACGCAGGATTTTTGCAAAAACAGAGTGAAAAGTCCCCATCCAAGTATTCCTAGCTTCAAGGCCTGCCAATTTTTCGATGCGGTGCTTCATTTCGCTCGCCGCTTTGTTGGTAAAAGTGAGCGACAGGATGTTAAACGCATCCACCCCTTTGGCATAGATAAGATGTGCGATCCGGTAGGTGAGTACCCGAGTTTTGCCAGAGCCTGCACCCGCAATGATCATTACAGGGCCATCTGTATGTTCTACGGCTTGTCGTTGTTCGGAATTGAGTTCGTTGAGGTAATCCATTTGTGTAGGTTCAATTAGCAAGATAAAAGTAGCAAGACTACAAGCCATTACCCAGGTATCAAGCTTAATCTGTAATTAAACTAGTTTATTCAATTGTTCTCGGCTTGAACTTGTTTTCTAAAATTAGACGAAGCCCATTCTCGCGTTGGCAACCTGCGGGGTTACAGTCTCCAGCGTTTGTGGCTCCAGAGGTATAAGTCAGGCTGCAGGTGGATATTCGCTTCCAATCTAGCACAGAAGACATCCGTAATGCTGTGCTCTAGATGCGCATCGTAGGGGCCTTTTGCGAGGAGTTCGTAGGTAGCTTGGTAGCGTCCTCTCCCTAATTTCGATATTTCCCCAAAGTACACCGGCAGGTTTTTGTTTTTGGCGATGTGTTCTGCTCCTTCATAGAAGTAGGCGGGTCGGTTCAGGAAGGAGCGCTGGTAGCGGGTGGTTCGTCGATTGGGTCGCTGATCTGCAGCAAGTTGGACAACGCGGTGATCGGTAGCTAAGGTTTTGACGGTTTCGCGAAACTCATTTTTCTCCGTGATGGTATTTCCAAATCGGGTGCGCGCTTGGTACATGAGTTCGTTGAAAAAAGGGCTGTTGATTTTTAAATAGACGCCCTCAGAAGGTACCTCGCTGAGTACAGCAGCTTGTTGAAGTCCTAGTTCCCAATTAAAAAAATGGCCAGCAAGTAGCAATACACTTGTTCCATTTTTCACCTCTTCATCTAGGAAATCTTGATTGGTGATTGTAAATCTTTGAGCCAATTCTTTCTTGGAAATACTGATTGATTTGATGGTTTCAGCGATGGAGTCGGTGAAGTTTCGGTAAAACCTATTTCGAATCGCTTTCCGCTCTCTAGCTGTTTTTTCAGGAAAAGCATGAAGCAAGTTTTCATCGATCACTTTTTTGCGGTACTGGGCCACATATCTGGCAATCAAGTAAAGGAAGTCAGAAAAAAGATACAAGATTCCGAGGGGTAATCGGGAAAACAGACGAAAGAAAAGCATGCGTTTGCGAGGGTGTGGGGTAATTTATCCCGTTGGGGAGGAAAGCTGATACAAAATAAAGGAAAAGCAGGGAAATAGAAGGGGAATTTAGGTATAAATTGAGGCATTGCGTACTTTTGATTTATGTCGGAAGTTCAGCGAAGGAAATATTCTCAGGAAGAGCGATCTGCGGTCTTTGATGGGGAATTTATGCCCCACATCGATTCCATGTACAACTTTGCATTCCGACTGACCTTTGATGAGGATGATGCCAAGGATTTGGTTCAGGATACCTACATGAAGGCCTTTCGCTTCATCAATTCCTTTGAACAGGGAACCAATGCCAAGGCATGGCTTTTCCGTATTCTCAAAAACAGCTTCATCAACGATTACCGAAAAAGAAGCAAAAAGCCTGCAACGGTAGATTATCAGGAAGTGGAAACCTTCTACAATTCTGATGATGTAGACTACCAAAGTACGAGTGACCTTCGAGCAGAGTCGGTGAGGGACATGTTGGGGGATGAGATCTCCAATGCCCTAAATGGTTTGGCTGTAGACTTTCGAACCGTTATAATTTTAGCGGATTTGGAGGGCTTCACCTATGAAGAAATGTCAAAAATTTTGGATATTCCTATCGGCACGGTGCGATCAAGGCTGCATCGGGCGAGGCATCTACTGAAAGATATACTAAAAGGCTATGCCCAATCGATGGGCTACGGCAGGTACGAAGAGGAGGAATAAACGATTAGCTATGGAAAACAACAACGGATCATCCCCTGATCGGAAACTGCAATGCAGTGACGTAAGCAAGTGCTTTCAGCTCCTGGAGCGTATTCTCGATGGAGAGCTTGTGGAAGAAGGTGAAGAGATACTACAAGTGAAGCTGGACAAATGTCAGCCCTGCTTTGCACATTTTCACCTAGAGCAAGCCATTCGTGAGGTGCTTAAAACCAAATGTACCAAGCAACCTTTACCTGATAAACTGGCGGAGTCGATTCGTCAAATGATTCAAGACCCACGATGAGTAATCCTTCTGGCAAAGCTATAATTTTTTCCGCACCTTCTGGATCTGGAAAAACATCCCTAGTCAAGCACCTCATGCAGCAGGTTCCTAATTTGGGATTTTCTATTTCTGCTTGTACGCGTGACAAGCGCGGCAGACACGAAGTGCATGGGAGAGACTACTATTTTTTGAGTATCGAAGAGTTTAAAAATAAAATTGATCAAGATGAATTTGTAGAGTGGGAGGAAGTGTATGCGGGTAATTTTTATGGCACGCTGAAAGAGGAGATACACCGAATTTGGGAGGAAGGGAAGGCAGTGATTTTTGATGTGGATGTCAAAGGTGGATTGGCTCTGAAGAAATATTTTGGAGAGCAGGCTTTGGCCATCTTTGTGAAGGTTCCCTCCCTGGACATCTTGGAATCGCGGCTAAATGATCGGGGTACCGAATCGGAAGAATCGCTTTCTCGAAGAATCTACAAGGCCAAGTTTGAGATGACTTTTGAGCCGCAGTTTGATGTGACCATTCTAAACGATGATTTCGCGAGGTCTTCAGCGGAAACAGTAGTTTTTGTCAATAAGTTTTTGAATGCCAAAGAATGAAGATAGGGCTGTATTTCGGTAGTTTTAACCCCATTCATGTGGGGCATTTGATCATCGCCCAGACGCTTTTTCAACAGGGAGGGCTAGACCAAGTTTGGTTTGTAGTCAGTCCGCAAAACCCCTTCAAAAAGCAGGAATCCTTAGCTCATGAGCATGATCGCCTTCGAATGGTAGAACTTGCTATTGATGATAATTTTCAGTTTAGGGCTTCTGATGTAGAGTTTCGGATGCCACGACCCAGCTACACCATCGATACACTTACCTACCTGAGCGATAAGTACCCCCAGCACCAGTTTTCCTTGTTTTTAGGTTCGGACAACCTGAGCCATTTCCATAAGTGGAAGAATCACCAAGCTATCTTGGATAACTATCCCATCTTGGTGTATCCTCGTCCAGGGGAAGTTAAAACACTGGATCATCCTGGGCTCAGCTATTTAGACGCTCCTTTGCTTGATATTTCTGCAACGTTTATTCGGCAATCCATCCAAGAGGGCTTGTCTGTTCGGTACCTTCTTCCAGAGCGGGTGGAACAGTATATTCTAGACAAAAAATTGTACGGGTAGAAAATATTGATTGTAATTTTTCTTAGGGATTGATAGCGCACCTCCGGAGCGCTCCTTGATCTACCGTAATTTCTATTAACATTTTGCCCCTCTGGGGCAAAGAAAAAACTCCTAAGTCACTACCTCCTAGCTTCTTTGAAAAAAAGGATTGGTAAGAGATGGTTTAGCCAAAATCTCACTTCTTTTCATTCAATCAGATAATAATGGAATTTCTGCTCCAGAGGAGCAATATGTTAATAGAGACTGAACAATATGTGAAGGTCGTTCGCTCCAGTGGAGCGACATATCCTATTTTCCCTAGTCTCTCTGCGTGAAAAAAAATATTTCACGCTCCGCCGCGGCGGATCAAGGAAAATTTCCGCAGATCAAAAGAATTAAATCAGCGGATTTTTCTATTTAGATCAGCGTGAAAAAAGACTAAAAGTAAAAGGGGGTCTTATTTTTTACCTGCTACCTTATCTGGTCTTGTGGAGATGTTTTTCCAAATCCATTCCCCCACCTGCTTGCCCTGCTTGCTGCCTTCTTCAATGGCAGTCATGTAATGGATGCCCCCATAAAAACGGCTGATAGCAGCTTCGGATGCAGCCTGAGAGAAGGAGTCAAACTCCCGGACAGGCAGACCATAGGCCACCTCGGTGCTGTCTACTATGTGAAGCTGATCCCCAAATAGCTGAGCCAAGGTGTAAGATGCTGCAGTTGAGGCTACGCTATGTCCTGAGGTATGCTCCGGAAAAGGAGGGGTTTGAAGTAGTGGAACCCAGTTTTCATCAATGTGCTGGTTGATGTAGGTTTCAGGGCGAATGGTGCGGCTACGGTATTTTTCATCCCAACAGGCAATAAATGCCTCATTAAGTGAGATTGCAGTCAAGGCTAGGGCTTCAATGGTGCCTTTCCAGTCTTTTTTTGCAGTAGCCGAAGCAATGGATGCAATACCCATCCAGTGTCCTCCTGGAGTAATTTTCTTGGTGGCAAACATCACATGTCCCTTAACATTCATTTTGTAGGGATTGCAATCCCAGAAGTTAGCAATGGCTGTTTGCTCTTCTACGGCCATTTTTTGAGACTCATAAACTTCCATTGCTCTTTTGTAAAAGTCAGAGTTAGGGTCTGTAGAGAATGGTGGAGGAGGATTTACTTTGAATTGGGCAGCGGAGTCCAACACAAAGGTTCGGATCTTATTCCAATGCGGTTCAACAGCTTCCATGTAGGCAGGAGGAGTAGGCTGCCAAGTACCTGGCTCACTAGTGACGGTGTATTTGGGAAAGGAACGGCTTTGGTGGTAGTTGTCTTTTTTGGAATATTCCCTAATCTTATCCCCGATGGCTTGTCCAAAGGCTACTGACGCTTCAAACACGTCGTCAGGAATTCCTTTTTCTTTAAGTTCTTCAAATACAGAATCTCGGTGTGCATGCATTTTCTCCTCAGAAAAAATCAAGGCAGTTCCTACATGATAATAGGCGGCTAAGGAGGCAAGCGGGGGGTAAATATTTGCCGGTACAGGGATTGTGATGGGCTCGGATCCATTGAGCTGCCCCATCAAGGAGGCGTAATTTGCAGGATCAGTCGCTGCAGCTACTTCATAGCCCGCCAAGGAGGAATAGGAATAAATTCGTGCGGCGACAGGGGGTGAAAAAATATCATGGATGATGACTTCCGTGATTTGTTTTTGTGCACGGTGAAAATAACTTCCATCTGTGATGGCCTGTGAGTAATCTTTTTTCTCTCGGCACGAAATCACTACTACCAAAAGCAGGATGGAAAGGAGTACTATTCTTTGGAAACGCATGGAAATGTCAACAGGGGATAAGTAGCTGGGGCTGCCTCGAATACATTCATTCGAGAACCTCAAAGTTACCCAAATGGAGAATATTCCCAAATGATTATACTCAGGTATTTACTCTGTCTTAATGGAAGCCATTAATAGGTCCAGATTTCTGCAGGAGCGCTATTCTTCACGAAAAGGAGTTGCTTGCCTCCAAGGCTTGCAATGGATCTGATGTCACCGTCTAATTTCAATCCATGAATTCGATTGGGCCAGAAGGCAAAGGTCCCATCTCCTTTTCCGAGAAATATTTCTCCATAGCTCGCATCGTATTTTCCAAGTTCTGGCTTGACATGGGATAAGTTGCCGCCTAAAATCAAATCTTCAATACCATCCTCGTTGATGTCTAGCACATGAATTGCAAAGATCCAAGATTTCTGCCCATCCACAGGAAAAGGCTTCCAAGCGAAGTTGCCCGCACCTTGGTTGAGTAAAATTCCAGATTCCAGGTGGTTCATTTCCTGAATAATGGAACGATCGATCACTTCTTTGCTAAAAATATCATGCAGACTTTGGCTTACATAATCTGCATAGCGGATGTACTTTTTCTTGATGCTAGGTACCTGCCTTTCAAGTTCATGCTTTAGCGTGTAGGGAATGGATACTCCATCCACTACTTGTGTAAATATCTGTTCGACAGATCCATTTTGATCAAAATCATTGAGATACATCCGGATTGGACGGGAAGTTGACCCCTTCATGCGAGTATTGAATCCTTGATTGCCTAATGCTAGGTCAGGCTTGCCATCCCCGTTGAAGTCTCCCACTTCTAGGGTTCGGTACCAACCTTTAAGATTTTCCATCCCCGGTAGGGGCACTTTTTCCAACTTCTTCCCTACGTTCTTGAAGAAGGTTGGGGCCATCCATTCGCCGACTAACACCACATCTTGCAATCCATCTCCATCGTAATCCAAGACCTTGGCATCGGTTACCATTCCAATAGCCTTCAGTTCAGGAGCCAAAGCTGCGGACTGTTCGGTGAAATTTCCTTTGCCATCGTTGATCCATAGTTGGGCATCTGCTGATACCCCATAGGTGAAGGGGATAAGTCTTCCGCCCACAACCAAGTCGAGTGCTCCATCTGCATTGAGGTCTATTGGTGCTACGGCCGAGCTACTTCCAAAAATACCCATCAAGCCGGTGTTGAAGCCTTTGGTAAAGGTACCTTTACCATCATTGAGGTAGAGTCGATCGGCAAGATCAATACTTCCAAACCCAGATTCATTACCTCCAGAAGTTACAAATAAGTCTGCGTCTCCATCCTTGTCTGCATCAAAAAATACGGCATCTGTATCTTCTGAAATGGCGTCTAGGTCAAAGGATTCTTGGGGTTTATAGGTGTATCCTCCTCCTTTTTTGGCAAGGTAAAGTTTACCAGGGAAGGTTTTGGCTCCGCCAAAGAATAGGTCGTCGAGACCATCTCCATTGACATCACCTTTGGCAAATGCCGGGCCTTCCGTGGACAGCATCAGGTAGGTAAGTCGATCTCGATCGAAATCAATAAACTCATTCTCCTGGTGTGTAAAGTCAAGCTCTAGATTATTGGATTTTACAAATTTGCCAGGACTTGGACTGGGGAAAAAAGAGGTTCCCTCTGGAAGTGCTCCCGCCTCTTCCCAGCGTAATTTGAGAAGTTGATCCACAGGCACCTTGGTCATCTGGGTAAAACTTCCATCGGGCCACAAAACCTTGAGCTCATCAATAACAGTTACTTTGCCCAAGCCAATGGTGATTTTTGGATCCACGCTGGATTGAAAACCTCGGTTGGGCATCTGTTCGGTATAAAATACCTGATCGCCAGCTTTCACTTGAATCTGTGAGCCTATGGCCCCAGTATTTTTCCCTTTACCTATCAACTGCAATTGAATGCTGTGCAGATCAGGTTGTAGGCTTTTGCCCATATTTTTAAAGATTTGGGCGGTTGCATTTACATTGTTGACCACCAAATCTAAGGTACCGTCGTTATCCAAATCCCCATAAGCGGCTCCATTGGAGTGGATGGCTTTGCCTAATCCCCATTGATCTGCCACATTTTCAAAGCGGAGATCGCCTAGGTTTTTGTAGGCATAATTTGGAATAGGCGTGATTGGAATTGGATCAATGAGTGCTTTGTAGTCTACTCCTTCTTGGGAGATGATTCTGACTTTGGTGTCCTCATCATCGACAAAATTGAGGTAATCCAAGTCGGTAATGTCCTGGTAAATACCGTTGGCTACGAAGATGTCCCGTTTGCCATCGTTATCCATGTCAAAGAGTAAGGCTCCCCAGCTCCAATCCGTAGCTTCTACATTGGCAAGTCTACCCACCTCACTGAAGGTGCCGTCTCCATTGTTGAGGTGGAGCATGTTACGTGAAAATTGGTAGTGGTAGCCATGGGTTTTGTTGAATTGATACTTGTCCCAACTTTCAAAGGTAGTGACCTGCTTGAGTCGTGCAGGGTGCTCTGGGAGCATGTCGGTCACAAAAATATCCAAAAGCCCATCTCCATTGACATCAGCAATATCGGCTCCCATGGAAGCAGCGCTGATAGAGCGCATCGAAGATTCTAGGGACTCGGTAAAGGTTCCATCTTGGTTGTTTATATAGAGATAGTCTTTCTCAAAAAAGTCATTTGAAATAAAGATATCAGGCCAAGTATCTTGGTTTACATCGCCGATGGTGATGCCTAGCCCAAAGCCAATCACGGAACCGTAAATACCTGCCTCCTCACTCACATCGGTAAACTTTTCCCCATCGTTCCGGAAGAGTTTGTCGCCACCTACCGAGTCACGCACAGGACGTTCATTTTGCATCTTGTTGAAGGTGCCAATGGCTTGGTAGGAATTGTTGAGTAGGTAGACATCCAAGTCTTCATCCTTGTCGTAATCAAAAAACACGGCATGGGTAGAAAAACCTTTATCTGCTAGCCCATAAGCTTCGGCCATCTCTTTGAAGGCACCATTTCCTTGATTGATAAACAGTTCGTTTTGTTTGTTGTCTCCTTTTATATCGCCCGAGTTGCAGACGTAAATATCCAGCCAGCCGTCGCCATTGACATCCGCCATGGCCACCCCGGTACTCCAAGCCCGGGTTCCGGCTACTCCTGCCTTTTCGGTTACATTTTCAAACTTGAATTCCCCCTTGTTGAGGTACAATTGATTGGGTCCTAGATTGGCTGTAAAATACAGATCCGCAAGGCCATCGTTATTTACATCTCCAATGGCTACCCCACCCCCATTGTAGAAGTTGCGGTAGGTAAATACATTAAAGTCCTTATCAAAAGTAAGGTCGTTCTTAAAGCTTACCCCTGAAGATTCAGCAGCAATCTCCTCAAATAAGGGAGAAACTTTGTCTTTTGAGGTACAGGCCGAGCCTAAGAAGGTAAGGAAAAGTAAACCACCAAGGATCTTTTTCATTCTGGTTTTTGGCTATGCTTTTTTGGATGGAAAGTTCTGAAGTTTCTTCGTGTAAAGATGACAAGGTTTTTTTAATTCCCGAAAATACTGATAAGCTGAATCACGAGAGGAAGGCCAAAAAAGGTAAAAACTAGCGAACAGTAAATACCAAGGCTTTGTCATGGTTTCGAAGTACGAATAAGTGCCTTTGGTTGTTGGATTGGATCCATTGAAAATCCCGAATCTCTCCCGAGACAAAGAGCCCGCTTTCTTGAGGTTTTAAGGCTTTCCATTTGTTAGTAGCGTCTATTTCTAGCACCCAAGCATAGCTCCCCAATTGGGTGCCTAGCTCAGGTTTGATGCGGCTTTCATTCCCCCCAAGCAGTATCAAGGAAGATTTTCCTTGCCTAGGAAGTACGGTAATGGCATGAACAGGGGCGTATTGTACTTCTGCAGGGAGTGCCTCTGGTACCATTTTTCCATTTCCTTGATTGACCCAAAGGGTAGTTTCCAGCCAATCTACTTGCAAAATTATTGAATTTGCCCATACCGATTGGGGAAAGAGTTCCTCCAATGCTTTGTCTTTGTAATCAGCATAGCTGAGCACTTGTTTCTTCAAGGAAGGAATTTGCTTGACGAGCGTATTTTTGAGTACCCAAGGGATGCTTTTTCCATTTTCGTGGTGATGGAGGATTTGTTCGATCGAACCGTTTTGATCAAAATCATTGATCGCCAATCGTAGGGGTTTTGTGGCACTGGTTCGCAGTCTGGAATTGGTACCGAAGTTTCCGGCAAGCACATCCATTTTTTGATCTCCATTGACATCTGCTATCAAGATGCGTTTCCAAAATCCCCGCGTATTTTCTAGGCCAAATTGCGCTGTGCGGTTGCTCCAAGCTCCTTGATCAAAGCTGAAAACTTGTAGGGCCATCCATTCCCCTGCCAGCAGGAGCTCTGTTTTCCCATCTCCATCTAAGTCTGCTAAGGCTCCATCGGTCAGCATGCCCAGCGAAGCAAAGGGTTTGCCCAGCGTCGTGCTTTCATCCGTGAAATTTCCTTTCCCGTCATTTTTCCAAAATTGAACTCCAACCGCAATTCCATAACCAAAAGGGAAGCCCCGTTGCCCAATTATTAGATCTAAATCGCCATCTTGATCTCCATCCCAACTTAAAATAAAGGAGGTGGGTGTAGCAGGAAACTGCTGTCCTGTGCGAGAAAAATTCCCCTTTCCATCATTGAGATACAAGCGGTCTTGGTAACTAGGGGCGAAGTCTGAAAATTCAATTCCTCCACTGCCTACCACTAGATCAGCGGCTCCATCCCCATTGGCATCAAAAAAGTGGGCTACTACATCTTCAGCAAGGCTATCCTGGTCAAATAAGGATGTCTGGGTCCTAGACCAAGCTCCCGAAGGTCCTTGCTTCCATAGGGATGTGGATTGGCCTTTAGCGCCAGGAATAACTAATTCCATCTTCCCATCTCTATTGATATCGGCTTGGCTAGCTCGAGGTCCTTCGTTACTGATCGACCAAAAGCGGAGGCGATCCCGGTCAAAATCAACGAATTCACTCTCTTCGTGTTGGTAAGGGAAGGTGAATTCTACAGCAGGACTGAAGTAGGGAGAAGGAATTTTGAATTCAGTTTGAAGCGCCTTTGCATCCAATTCCTCGGGAAATAGTATTTGGTTGGCTTCTATTTTAGTTAGCACGGTCCGTTTTCCTGTAGGCCAATCGATGTGTAAGGAATCGATCTCTGTGTGCTTTCCTAGTCCAAAATTCAATCTTGGATCTACTGAGGACATGTATCCTTTGACAGGCTGAAATTCTTGAATCTGGCTTTCTCCACCGGTGTAGAGGGTGACTTTTGTACCAAATGCATTGCCGAGGTCAAGGCTAAGGAAGTTCGTGGTGGTGCCTGGATTGCTATTGTTCTGGTATACAAAGGCCCGTTCATTGAGGTTGTTGATCACCAAATCAAGATCCCCGTCGTTGTCTAAGTCAGCATAAGCGGATCCGGTACTGAAGGTAAGTTGCTCCAATCCTTGTGAAGGAGCTAGGTTTTCAAATTGAAGATTTCCTTTGTTTTTGAAGAAAAAATTTTGCTGGGGAACAGAAGGAAATTTATCGATCATTTTTGTAATCAAAACCGAGTCTTGTCGGTATTGATCTATTTTTCCTTGATTGTTGGCATAGAAATCTACAAAATCAAAGTCGGTTAGGTCTTTGACGATGCCATTGGCAATGAAGATGTCTTTTTTGCCATCCAAGTCTGCATCGAAAATCAATGCTCCCCAGCTCCAGTCGGTAGCTTCCACGCCAGCCCATCTTCCGACTTCTGCAAATAGGGGGATGCTGTCTTGAGGATGAATTCCCAAATGTCTCTGTAGGGTGTTCCGTGTAAACTGGCGGTGATATCCCGCTTTTTGATTGGCTTGAAACTTATCCCATTCCTCAAAGGGGGTTTTGGACTTGACCCGCGCCAAATCTTTTGGTAGCATTTCGGTGACAATCACATCGGGCCACAAGTCATTGTCTAAGTCTGCAATATCAGCACCCATGGATCCCATGCTGATTTCAGGCATGGCTTGTGGTAAAATATCTTGAAAAGCCCCATTTTTTTGATTTAGGTAGAAGTAATCTCGCTCAAAAAAGTCATTGGATACATAAAGATCGGGCCAACCATCTTGGTTGAGGTCTGCCACAGTCACCCCGAGTCCGTAGCCAATTGTGCTTCCATAAATACCTGCTTCTTGGGAGACATTGGTGAATCGGTCGCCTTCGTTACGGAAAAGTTTGTTTCCGCCGTCAGGATCTCGAATTTCCCGCTGCCCTAGGCGGAGGTCGTTGAGACCCACAGAGCGTCCAGAGTTGCTGAGTAAGTACATGTCCAAGTCTCCATCCTTGTCGTAGTCAAAAAACACGGCGTGCTGACTTAGCCCTATCTCAGCTAGTCCATATTCCTTGGACTTTTCGGTGAAAGTTAGATCTCCATTATTAATAAAGAGTTCGTTGTGTCTGCGCGCCCCCTGCATGGGTCCAGATTTGCAAACGTAAATATCTAGAAGCTCATCTCCATTCACATCAGCCATGCTGACCCCAGTGGTCCAAGAACCTTCAGAATTTAGACCTGCTTTATCGGTGATGTCTTCGAAGGTGAGTTCACCCGTATTGAGGTAGAGGCGGTTGCTTTGCTGGTTTCCAGCAAAAAAAATATCGGGTAAGCTATCTTGGTTGATGTCACCAATGGCAACTCCTGCACCGTTGTAAAAATTACGGAAGGTATAGGGATTTATTTTTTCGGAGTAAGCCAGGTCATTGCGAAAGGTGATGCCAGTTTGACTTTCTGAAAGCAGGGAGAATAAAGGTTCGGAGCTCTCCTGCTTGCAAGAGAAAAGGAGGTAAAAAAGAAAAATAAAGAGGTACTGTTTTTTCACAAGGCAAGTGTAAAAAAAAGAATTGTATTTACTTGACAGGATTATCCGTAATCCTGTCAGGACCTTAAGATTTCTTTGAATTGCTGCGGATAATCAGATCACTTAAAATCTTCTCAAAATATAACTTTTTGAGGCCATTACCTAAAACCCTACTTCTGAGAAGGGATGGATTTTACTTCGGAAAACTGGCTGGATTATTTTTTCAGCTTTTTTCTTGTCCATTGCTAACATCGAGCTTTTAGGGCAGCTAGGCACTTGAGAGTTTATTCCCTTAGGTGTCATCTTAGCACTTATGGAGGTGTAAAACTCCGTAGTTTAGAGAGAGGGTAAGGGAGGCAGAGTTGCCATCTGTTTTCAAAAATACAGAGGTGAGGTTGCTAAGCAAACGAAAGGTTTAGCAACGAATAAAATTTTTTATCTTACAGAAATAGATTAACTTTTTACTGAAAGCCACAAAAATTTTAACAATATAATTGTTTAAAAATTGTTAAAAACTAAAAAATTATTAAATTTCGAGGTCAAGTTTAAAACTCAAACCCAATTCAAATGAAAAAACAAGGACTACTAATTTTGTGTTTTTTCTCACTTTTGATCTTTAGCATAGGTTTTACTGCTACTGCTCAGCAAGCGAGAATAACAGGTAAGGTTACTGATGCAAGTACAGGTGAGGGAATCCCAGGTGCGAGCGTTTTAGTAAAAGGTACCACCCGTGGAATGGTGACGGACTTAGATGGAAACTATTCCATTGAAGCCAGTTCCACTGATGTTTTGGTGTTTTCCTTCATTGGATATAATACAGTTGAAGAAACTGTAGGCACAAGAACATCAATTAATTTAGCTCTTTCTGAGTCAATTCAAGGACTCAATGAAGTAGTCGTTGTTGGCTACGGTACTCAGGAGAAAAAAGAAATCACGAGTGCTGTTGCAAGTATCAAGGCGGAAGATTTCAACCAAGGTACTGTTAACGATCCTAGACAGTTGCTCCAAGGTAAAGTAGCAGGTCTTAATATTTCAAGACCAGGAGGTAACCCCAATGGTGGATTTAATATTAGACTTCGTGGAATTTCTTCTTTTGGAGCCAACGCTGAACCTCTAATCGTAATTGACGGGGTTATTGGTGCTTCATTGAGTACAGTAGATCCAAACGACATCGAATCAATGGATGTGTTGAAAGATGGATCTGCAGCTGCGATTTATGGAACAAGAGGATCTTCTGGGGTAATTTTGGTTACCACTAAATCAGGTAAAAAAGGAAAAGCAGTAGTTGAATATAGTGGAACTGCAGCGTCAGAAAGCGTTGCGCGAACCATACAGGTAATGACTGCTGATGAGTATAAAGCGCTTCCTGGTTCAAATAACCTAGGCTCAGAAACTGACTGGTTTGATGCAGTGACAAGAACAGGAGTTAGCTTAGTGAACAACCTTTCCATCAGTGGTGGAAATGAAGGTACCAGCTACAGAATGTCCCTAAATTCACGAAATGTAGAAGGTGTAGGTCTTAATTCTGGTTTTGATCAATTAAATGCTAGATTGAACCTAACTCAAAGAGCATTGAATGACAAAGCTCTATTTTCAGTTAGTATTTCCAATACAACAGCGGATAGACAGTTTGGTAATGAAAACTCATTTAGATATGCAATTATTACCAACCCAACGCTTCCTATTTACGACCCAAATCCACAATCTCCAAATTTTGGGGGTTATGCAGAGCGAGATATCTTTGATTGGTTCAACCCGGTATCTATTGTCGAACAAAACAAAAACGATGGTCGTGAAAGCAGGTTGTTAGCTAGTATCCGAGGTGAGTACAACTTTACAAGTAATTTCAAAGCTTCTGCATTCTACTCTTCCCAGAGAGAAACGTTTTGGAATGGTACTTACTCTCCTAAGACTGCTAAGTTTGGAGGAGGATTTGGAAGAAAAGGTTTAGCTACTATCCGTAATAATGAAACTTTAAATGATTTGTTTGAAGCGACTTTAAATTACGATAAAACAGCAGGTAAATTAGACATGTCATTCTTGGGAGGATATTCTTACCAGGAGTTCTTTTTCCAAGGTGATTACACGCAAGCTGGTAATTTCCTAACGGATGCATTCACCTACAATAACATTGGTGCAGCTCTTGATTTTGCAAATGGTTTAGCATCTGTGTTCAGTTATGCTTCTGAAAATAAATTAGTCGCGTTTTTTGGACGTGCTAATTTCAATTTTGATGACACGTACCTATTGTCAATTAGCTCTCGTTACGAGGGATCCACAAGATTTGGTGAGAACAACAAGTGGGGATTGTTCCCCGCAGTTAGTGCCGGTATAAACCTTGCTAATTTGGTGGATATCACAGGAGTGAATGCTATGAAGTTAAGAGCTAGCTACGGTAGAACAGGTACTCAGCCAGGTGAATCTTACATTTCTTTGTTAAGATATGGTCGTCAGGGTAACTTCTTCTACAATGGAGCCTTTGTACCGTCTTATGGACCAGTATCCAATAACAACCCAGATTTATCATGGGAAACTAAAGACGAAGTTAACGTAGGTTTAGATTTCGTTGCTTTCAACAATAAACTTTCTGGTACAATTGACTATTTCACAAGAGTAACAAGTGGAATGATTTTACCAATCAACGTACCAGTACCACCAAACCTTTTCCCAACTACATTGCTTAACATAGGTGAAGTTGAGAACTCTGGTCTTGAAGTATTGTTGAACTACAATGTCATCGATAAGAGTGATTTTAAATGGACTACTGGAGTTAACTTCTCTACGTTAGCTACTAACCTTAGAAGTTTGTCTGCTGGAGATTTGTCCTTTGGAAAAGTTAACTACCGTTCTAACTTCGGTTCTCCAGGTCAAAACCTTACTCAGTTGATTCGAGTTCAAGAGAATGGTCCATTGGGACAGATTTGGGGTCCAATCCAAGTTGGGGTTTCTGATAAAGGTGCTCCTATCATGAAAGTGATTAATGGTACAGCTAAAGATGCACAAGGAAACCCTGTTTATTGTAACTGCGATGCGGATAGAGCTCAATTAGGTACTGCTTATCCTACAATCAACTTCGGTATCAATAACAATTTCAATTACAAGAATTGGGATTTGAATTTCTTCTTCAGAGGTTCACTTGGTCACTCTTTGATCAACAGCTACAGAGGTTTCTATGAAAACACTGAAAGTACTACAGTTCAAAACTGGAACGTTGTGAAAACTAAATATTTTGATCCAAAAATTAAAAAGGCAGAATATAACAGTAGCCACGTTGAAAAAGCAGATTTCATGATCTTGGATAACGCTACTATTGGTTACAATTTTAACGTGAAACAAGGCAAATCTGTAGGTAAAATCAGAACTTTCCTCTCTGTACAAACACCATTCATGTTTACAGGTTATACTGGTGTAGATCCTTCTGTAAGATATCAAGATCCAGAAAATGGGGATCCACTTGCTCCTGGTATAGAGCGTAGAGCTACGTATTTCACTACTACAATTACTACTTTAGGATTAAATTTGAGTTTCTAAGCTAAAACATAAAAAAATCATGAAAAAAACAATAAATATTAAATACTTCTTGATTGGCCTAGGACTGACTTATTTTGCTTCATCTTGTGTGGATTTAGAGGAGAAGGTTTATAGCCAGGTTACTTCAGATAACTTCTTCCAAACAGATGAAGAATTTATTTCAGCATTAGGAGGAGCCTACTCTTCTTTAGGCGGATTGGGTAACCACTCTGGCCTTTGGTCAATCAATGAAATTTCATCCGATGAAATTGTAGTTTCTCATAAGGGTGGTGACTGGTTTGACGGTGGTGTTCTTTTACAATTGCACCAGCATGAATTCCAAAAGGATAATCCATTTTTGAATAACACATGGAACTTCCTTTATGGAGGAATCAACACCTGCAATAGATTGATCTATTCTTTCGAGCAACTGAAAAATGCGAACTCTCCTGCATACATTGCTGAGCTTAGAGCTTTGAGAGCTTTGTATTATTTTTGGGCTATGGATGCGTTTGGAAACGTTCCTATCGTAACCGATTTTACGTCTACTGTAAAGCCTTCTAATAGTTCAAGAAAAGTGGTTTATGATTTCATTTTGAAAGAATTGAATGAAATTATCCCATTACTTCCTACAAAGAAGGATGGTACCACTTATGGTAGAATGACTAAGTGGGGTGCGTTGACCATCAGAATGAAATTGTATCTAAATTCAGAAGTCTATACTGGAACTCCTCAATGGGCTCTAGCTGCTGCTGATGCTGCTACAATTATCAATACTGGTCCGTACACCTTGAATCCTTCTTATGCGGCAAACTTTGCCATCAATAACTCAGGATCTCCAGAGAATATTTTTGTCTATCCTTATGACAAGGTATTTGCTGGCGGCTTCAACTGGGTACAGATGACGCTACATATTGTAAGTCAGTCTACTTTCGGTCTTACTGATCAGCCTTGGAATGGATATCAAACTGTAGAAGAGTTTTACAATTCTTACATTGATCCAGAGAAAAACCCAGGTACTCAAGGGCCAGTTTGGAAAGGGCTAGCATTGACTCAGTCTACAGGTACAACTGATGGTAGATTAACCAATTTCTTGGTTGGGCCACAAAAAAGAGCTGATGGATCAGTTTTAATCGATCCAGGAGTTGAAGTAACCGATCCTTCTGGATTGAAGGGAGATCCGAATGGACCACCATTGACCTTCATGCCATTCTTGAATGAGATTTCTCCAGGAGGTTTGAGACAGGCTGGAGCTAGAATTGCTAAGTATGAGTTTGAGAGAGGTGGTACACCAAACATGAGCAATGACTTCGTTATTTTTAGACTTTCTGATGTCATTCTTTCTCTTGCTGAGGCTAACTTCAGATTAGGAAAAACTGCTGAAGCTTTGCCTTTAGTCAACCAAATCCGTGCTAGAGCAGGTAATCTTCAGCCTTTCACTACCTTAACTGCTGATAATTTATACCAGGAAAGAGGTAGAGAATTGTATGTGGAGATGACTAGAAGACAAGATCAAATCCGCTTTAAAAAGTATGGTGAGGCATGGTGGCCGTTTGCAGGTATGAACAGACCTAAGAAAGTTCACGCTCCTGGAAGCTTCTTGGAAATCTTCCCTATTCCACAACCACAGCTTCTTGCCAACACAAACTTGAAGCAGAATCCAGGATACAATTAATTAGTTCTTGGTTCTAATACATAAGCAGGCTGTTTTTAACAGCCTGCTTTTTTTTGATGTTTTTCATAGTGCATTAATGATTTTTAAAAATTGGGATCTTTTTAAGGAGGAGAATTCGTAGACTCAAAAAAATATAAAAAACTACATGGTGGTATTCAGGCTTATCTAACTGAACTTAATCGAAGAATCACTAAATTCGCGATGTAAAAAGAAAAATTTATATGCGTGTCTTCCTACCAATTCTTGCTCTGTTAATTCTAAGTATTGCCTTTCAAGGCTGCAATTCTCCTTCATTTAATTTCTCTAGTAAAGATTCACCAAAAACTGATAGTCTTTTTTTGGGCTTTTATTTAGGCATGGCACAAAAGGATTTTTTTGATCGCTGCACAGAATTAAATAGCCAGCAAAAAATAACCCAGGGTTCTGGAGGCGCCACTAGTGTTGAGCATAAAATTAAAGGCACCTACGGAGGCGATGTGAGCATGCGTTTTTTCCCTACGTTTATAAAAAAGGAAATGTATGAAATGCCGGTTACCTATACCTATGATTCATGGGCTCCTTGGAATAAGGAATACTCTTCCGCAGCTTTGTTGCCAAAAATATTGGAAAAATATAAGGCTATCTATGGAGGTGAATTTAAGATTGTAAACCATCCGTACCAAGGAAAGATTTATTATAGAATGGATGGGAAGCGAAGAATCAACTTATTTATAAAAGATGATCAGTTTGTCCAAGCAATTTTTACTGATATGGAGGTTGAAGAAAGACTCAAAGTAGAATTTGAAAAAAGCCAATCCCAAAAGCCAGTGAATTGACTTTTTATATTTAAAGTCTTCAAAAATATTTAAAATGTAATGAAATTTGGTCTAGCTAAGTTATGGGTTTTGTCTTTATTTATTTTTTATTCATGCGCTAAAAAACCCGATTTAGAACAAAAGAATACACTTTTTGTAAATCTGCCCTCTCAAAAGACGGGTGTTGATTTTATCAATTTGCTAACTGAAACAGAAGAGTTTAATATCATTGAATACCTTTATTTTTATAACGGAGGAGGGGTTTCAGTCGGCGACATCAATAACGATGGGCTTATTGATATTTACTTTTCTTCGAATCAAGGTCCAAATAAACTTTTCCTAAATAAAGGGAAAATGGTTTTTGAGGACATCTCAAAAAAGTCAGGTTTGGAATCTTTAGGCTCCTGGAAAACAGGAGTAAGCATGGTTGACATCAATGGGGATGGGTTTCTTGATATTTACGTATGTAGGTTGGGCAATTTTAAAGGCATAACGGGTAAAAATGAGCTTTATATCAACAATGGAGACCTGACTTTTAGTGAAAAAGCTGCTGAATATGGCTTGGATTTTCAGGGCTTTAGTACGCAGGCTTCTTTTTTTGATTACGATAGAGACGGGGATCTAGACATGTATTTGCTTAACCATGCGGTTCATTCAGAACAAAGCTTTGGAAGAGGAGCTCTTCGCTACATCAATGATGGTTTTGCAGGGGATCGATTGTTTAAAAATAATTCTGATCAAGGGGAAAAGAGATTTACGGATATTACGAACGAGGCAAAGATTTATTCAAGTCAGCTGGGTTATGGTTTAGGAAGTGGGATTTCAGATCTGAACAATGATGGTTGGCCAGACCTGTATGTTTCCAATGACTTTAATGAAAATGATTACCTCTACCTCAATAAGGCTGACGGTACTTTCCAAGATCAAACTTCCTCATCCCTAAATTACAGCAGTAGGTTTTCCATGGGTAGTGATTTTGCTGATTTAAATAATGATGGCTGGGTGGATTTTATTACCCTAGACATGTTGGCAAAGGACGAGACCATTCAAAAATTATCCCAAGGCGAGGATACAGAAGAAAACCTACAAAAGAAGTTGAATTATGGATTTGAAAGACAATTCTCTAGAAACTGTTTTCAATTGAATAACGGCAATGGCACATTTTCAGAAATAGCCCAACTTTCAGGTATTTCGGCCACGGATTGGAGTTGGGGGGTGCTATTGGCTGATTACGATAACGACGGCTGGAAAGATATTTTTATTTCGAATGGGATTGTTCGAAGACCAAATGATTTGGATTACATGAACTTTGTGACCAATCCCAACTTGGAAAATGGCCTACAAAACAACTCTGAAATTACTGACCGAGAGTTGGCTTCCGAAATGCCTTCCGGGGATGTTGCCAATTTCTTCTTCCGGAACAACAAGGATTTGACATTTCAAGATGTGAGCTCTACATGGAATGTCCCCCAAAAAAATAGTTCTAATGGTGCAGCCTATGCCGATCTAGATAACGATGGGGATCTAGATTTAATCATCAACAACATCAATTCCACAGCGCAAATCTTAGAAAACCAACAGACGCAACAATTGGGTAACTCGAAAAATAACTTTTTAAAAATCAGATTTAAGGGCCTAGTTGGGAATACATTTGGGATTGGGAGTCGGGTTGAAGCATTTGGAAATATGGGGCGAATGATTCAAGAGAACTTTACTAGCCGTGGTTTTCAATCCGCTACAGCTCCTGAAGTACATCTAGGCCTTGGAGAAATAACTAGTTTAGATTCTCTTAAAATAATTTGGCCAAGTGGGAAGATTGAAAAATTCACAAATGTTAAAGCCAACCAAACCCTCATTGTGGATGAGTCTGCGGCAAAAACTGGGCCTGGTTATTTGGTTCAAAGTAAAGAGGCTATCTTGAAAATCATAGAGAATAACCTATCTGGGTTAGATTTTGACCATTACGAAGACAATTTCAATGACTTCAATTATGAATCCCTTCTTCCTCACAGGCTTTCACAAGAGGGACCAGCCTTGGCTGTAGGAGATGTAAATGGTGACGGGAGAGAAGATCTTTATGTAGGAGGGGCAGCAGGACAAGAGGGGACTTTATTTATCCAACTTAAAGGAGGGAAATTTGAAAAGTCCAATCAACCAAGTTTCCAAAAAGATGCTCCCCATGAAGATACTGAAGCTATTTTTTTTGATAGCAATAACGATGGTTTTCTGGATCTAATTATTGGAAGAGGCGGAAATGTGGTTAATTCGAGTGATGCAGGGGGACAATCCAAAATTTATTTAAATAACGGAAAAGGAAAGTTTGATCAGAGTATCAGTCTTCCTTTGGAAAAAAATGCTCAGGTTTCAGTACTTCTAGCACATGATTTTGATAAGGATGGCCTAGAAGATTTGATGATTGGTGGAAGGAATGTTGCTGGAAAATATGGGCAAATTCCTCGGAGTTATCTATTAAAGAATCTAGGTGAAAATCGATACCAAGACATTACCAAACAAATTGCTCCAGAATTGGCAAGCCTAGGCTTAGTCAAAGATGCGGCTTGGATAGATATTGACGCAGATGGCAACCTTGATTTAATTGTCATTGGAGAATGGATGCCGATCACTGTTTTCTTGAATAAAAATGGAAAGCTAGTGAATGAGACCGCAAGTTTTGGATTGGAAAATACGAATGGATGGTGGAACTCAATTGCCGTAGAAGATTTTAATAAAGACGGTTTCCCAGAGGTAGTGGTTGGCAATTTGGGGTTGAATCATAGAATGAAACCTAGTCAGGAGTTTCCCATAAAAATGATGCTAGCTGATTTTGATAAAAATGGAAGTGTTGAGCAAATCGTCTCGTATCCTGTGGAAGGGAAGTATTTTACGGTAGCAAGCAAAGATGAACTAGTGAAGCAAATTCCTGCCCTTAAAAAAGAATTTGTCCGTTACAATGATTTTGCGGGTAAAACTGTCGATGAAATATTCGCTAAATTCCAAATCAAGGAGGCGCCTTATTTAAAATCCTATCAATTTGAATCTTTGGTGCTTTACAACCAAAAAGGCAAAAAGTTTATCTCTCAGCCACTTCCTATTGAAGCACAATTTTCACCAATCGCGGATATCGCTATTGAGGATATCGATCAAGATGGATATTTAGACCTTATTTTAGGAGGAAACACCACTGCTGTCGCCTCTTATTTTGGTTCGTATCAGGGGAATTGGGGACTGATCCTGAAAGGTGATGCAAATGGATTCTTCAAAACCTTCAAGGATAGTCCTTTGAAAATAAAGGGGGATGTGAAGAAAATTAAAGAGGTGACTGTAGGAACCAAAAAATGGTTTGTTTTTGCAAAAAATAATTCAAGTTTGGAAGTGTTCAGTAGCTCGAAAAATCATTAGTACTTCACTTTTTACGAGATTAAGTTACTGTATATTATATCCTGTATTATTCTCCTTTGTGATTATCCCCCGTGGGGAAAAGGCATGTTGAGCTATCGGTATGGTTATGGATCATCACATTTCCCTTTTGTTAAAACTTCTTACCCTTTCCTTTCGTTCAGTATTACATCCGTAACTTTCGGAGATAAATTAGTCTATGCCCAACAAGTATTTCTTTTATCTAGTGCTATTTTTTATAAGTTCCTTCAGCTTATTGAATGGACAAGGGATTAAAGGGACGGTGACTACCCAAGAGGGGGAGCCCTTGCCATTTGCTTCCGTGTACATCCGAAACCTACAAGATGGTGTGCCAACCAACGAAAACGGGCGCTACGAATTCAAATTGGCTCCAGGACTTTACGATGTGGTCGTACAACATCTTGGATATGCTTCGCAAATCCGCACCGTAGAAATCAAATCAGATTGGGTTACGCTCGACTTTTCGCTTGTATCTCAAGTGATTAACCTAAGTCAAGTGGAGGTAAAGGCAGGAGCAGAAGATCCCGCCCTGACAATCATGCGAAAGGCAATCGCCAAGGCAACCTACCACCGACTTCAGCTCCAGCGCTACGCAATGACGGTGTATCTCAAAGGATCAGGTCAATTGACCGATGCTCCGTTTTTTCTGAAAAAGAAGCTAGCTGAAGAAGGACTCAAGCTCAACGAGGCCTACACCTCCGAGGCGGTCTCAAGGATTACCTTTACCTTACCTAATAAAGTGGAAGAGAGAGTGATTTCTATCCGTACCAACGGAGACAATCAGGGCACTTCTCCCGCTCGATACATCCAAACTTCCTTTTACCAAGATCAAGTGAATGAGGTGGTGTCGCCACTTTCCAAATCTGCTTTTATCTATTATCAATTTACCTTTCAAGGGAGCTTCTTCGATCAAAATATCCTTATCAATAAAATCAAGGTCACCCCTAGGTCTCGAGGTGAACGCGTTTTTGAGGGCTTTATCTACATTATTGACGAATTATGGGCCATTCACAGCTTGGACTTAAAGACCTCGGTACTGGGTTTTCAAGTTCATATCCGACATAATTACTCCCCCATAGCCACCAATGTGTGGATGCCACTGACCCAGCAGTATACCTTTGGTGGCAAGGTTTTTGGCTTTGCAGGACAGTTCAACTACTTCGTGTCCACTCGAGATTACGACATCAAACTCAATCCAGATCTTCAGCACAAGCCTGAACTGGTAGATGAAAAAATTCAGCAAGCACCCCTGAACACCCAGAAATTTTCAAAGTCGGTATCCTCCCTCGAGCAGCTAGCCAGTGAACAGCCAAAAACACAAAAGGAGTACCGCAAACTGCTCAACCAATACGAAAAGGAAGTGATTCAGCAGCGCCAAGAAGAGGAGAAAAAGGGGGTGGTATCCGAACGAAATTATGAGGTGGATACGCTTGCGCGGAAACGTGATCTGGCCTATTGGGATAGCATACGGCCTGTGCCGCTTAGCCTAAAGGAAATAGAAGGATACAAGCGCGATGACAGTCTAGCTATCATCGAAGCGGCCAAAAGGTCTGAAGTTGATTCGATCGCCAAAAAGGCCCGTACTAAGTTTCAACCCCAAGACTTAATTATGGGGGGCAGTTACAGTTTTGGGAAAGGCAAATCCATTGGCTTCCCAGTGAATCTGACCAAATTTTCCTTCAACACCGTCGAAGGATACAAACTTGGACTTGGATTTTATTACCGAAAGCTGGAGGAAATCAAGCTAGCAGATTCGGTCAACCGCATCCGGAAGGTTTTTCGTATTGAACCTGAGCTCCGCTATGGATTTTTAAGTGAACAATGGTATGGGAAAGTAGCGATTCGGAGATCTATTAATAAACCTACCACAGGAGTCAATTGGGGAGTATCTGGAGGTAGATTTGCATATCAATTTAATCCAGAGGATCCAATCCAGGAGCAAATCAATGCGGCTTATTCCCTTTATGCCAGAAGAAATTACCTGAAATTATACGAGCAAGATTTTGTGCAAGCTACTTGGGGTCAGCGCAAGTCCCCGGCTTTAAGCTATCAACTCACCTTCCTATGGGCGGAAAGGAGACCGCTTGAAAACACCACGGATTATAGTTTTTCGAAAAATAGGGAGCAGGACTATTCCTCCAATACCCCATTCAATGTGGAAGCAGGAGATGTGGCTTTCTCCAATCACCAAATCGCCAAATTCCAAGCAACTTTGAACTGGAGGCCAGGGCTCACCTATTCCATTCGGAACGGACGAAAAATTCCCAATTACGAGCGCGCACCTTTGCTTTCGTTTACCTACCAGAAGGCAATGCCACTAGCCAATACGTCGAGTTTGGCCGCAGATTTCGACCAGCTGGAAGCTTCCCTGAAGCATGATTTTTCTTTTGGGGTAAGTGGCAAGCTAGAATTCAACCTTACTGCAGGAACATTTCTAAATAATCGCCAGGTGTTTTTCCAAGATTACAAACATTTTGGAGGGAATCGAACACTTTTCTCCTCCATGGGGGCAGCCTCAAACTACCGCGTGATGGACTACTACCGCTACAGCACATCTGGATCCTATGTGTCGAGCATTGCCCACTACCAATTCCGCAAATTTATTTTTACGCAGCTCCCCATGCTTCGCTTCTCGGGAGTGAGGGAAAATATATTTGTCAACTACCTTAAAACTCAAAACTCACCGCATTACACAGAAGTTGGCTATTCTCTAGATAACCTCTTCCGGGTTTTCAGAGTAGAATTTGCTGCTGGCTTTGAAAACGGCCAATTCCTCCGTGCTCGTCCGCTATTTGGAGTAGCTACTTTCCTAAATATTTCGATTGATTAACTCATGGATTCCACCAGTAAGTGAATTTTAAGACCAGAGACCTGTTTTTCATTAGGAAGGGTGCAGGCAGGTAGTTGTCGGTGTACACCAAAAAAAGGTCTGAAGCAGGCTTAAACCGCCATTGAAAGCGGGTATTCAGGTTAATATTCTTGATCTGCTCGTTGTACTGCAAAAAGGTGGTAAAAAAGATGGTGTTGGTCAGCGTCACATCTATTCGTGGACCAACCAACCAGAACTGGGTTTTGCCCCAAGGTGTGGGAAGGTCAATGGAATTGAAATTGCTACTCAGCGCCAAGCTTACATAAGGCTGAAATCGGTATCCCAAGTCAGCTGTCAGATTTTGCCGCTTCCCATCTGCATAGTATCCGCCCACTCTCCCGCTAAAAGCATAGGTAAAGACGCTTTGAGGCTTTGAACTGTATTCCAGTCCAGCTGCAGACCACTGGTGTTCAGTGCCTGTGGCTAGGGTTTTGCCAGAGAAGTTGGTTGGGTCAAAGGGGCGCTGCAATAGTACAAAGTCATGAGCTCCCCAGACCAACAAGCTACTCTGACTGCGAAACTTGATGCTGTAGGTAGCGTAGGTCGTATTGTCTGTTTGAGTTCCTTTTAGTGAAAAATAGCGGATCGAATTTAGTTCTGGTCCGTGGCTTAGGATCAGGGCACTCTTTGGAAACCAGCGGTAGCCTAGGGATGGGCTGATCTTGTAAAAGGCAGTTCGCGGAACATATCCCACTTCGGCTGTATAGTTTTCAGACACGTATTCATGTTGCCAGTTCCAGGTCAAGTTGCCACTCGCATATTTCACATTGGCAGCATGCGCAATCCCTCTTCCCACAGCTTCAGGTCCGAAGGACTGGAGCACCATCGCCTTTCCTGTCCACAGATTGTTGGCAGAGGCAAGGTTGTATTCCAAGCCCAAGTTTCGATTGAATTCGGTGTAGCGGGTTTGATTTTCGAACACCAAGGAGGGGTCGTAATTCAGGGATTGCTTGTTGACTACCAAGGCACCAATCGTGGAGCGGGCACCTACCTGCCGCTGCAAGGACATCACCGAGAAGTTTTGTGCAGGTAGCCCAATCTCTTCAACAGCTCCTGTCTGCATATTTAGGGCTCCGATGCGCCAATCTTTGTTCAACTTTCCACTCAGCCGTGCACCAAACTCGATGGGAGCATTAAGGCCGATTCTTCGAGAGAAAAATGGGCGTAGTGTACTGTAGCCATAACTTCCAAACAAGTCGCCATTTTCTAAGAAAAACTGCCTGCGCTCTGGGAAGAACAACTCAAAGCGATCTAGGTTGGTGACTTGTCGATCTACTTCTACCTGAGAAAAGTCAGGGTTGAGGGTCAAGTCCAAATTTAGGGAAGAGGTCAGCGAGATTTTGGCATCCAAGCCAACTTCTCGTTTATAAGTAGCCTTTTCGCCGGATTGTCCATTTTTACTAAAGCCTCCAAGGGCGTAGGGAATAAGGGAAATATTTGCTCCAGCATCAGGTGGAGGGCTATCCCAAACTAGGGTGCCCGTGTAGGCAAGTGTAGAGGAGGGGAACTGCCGGGGTACAGGTGCCCAGCCAGATTTTTCTGTGGTTTTGAGGTCAAGGCGTGAGAAGTTGATGCCCCATTCCTGTATGCCTTTCTTGTAGCGGATGGATTTGAAGGGGATTGCTGCCTCAAAGACCCAACGGTCCTCGTAATTTTTGACTTTCGACACCCACTTGTTATCCCAGCTCAGGTCTATGGAAGTACCATTAGACATCTGCCCATCCCACTGGGCACCGGCTGCATTGGCACCAAAGGAGAATCCATTGGTAAGGTCGTCAAATGGATCCATAAAGAGCAGGAAGTTGTCGTTCTTACCGAAACTGAAATCCCGTCGGAGTGACTCGACCATGTAGGGCCCATCGCTCGCATGGTAGTTGATCACGATGAGATACAGCTGTTCTTCATCGTAACTCATTCGCACTTCTGTTTTTACCTTGGAGAAACTCGTATCCATCGGAGTAATCATAAAAAAGTTGCTAGCCACTTCGGCTTCTTGCCAAGCTTTTTCGTCCATAATCCCATCCACAGCGATTGGGCTACTCGCTTTCTGAATATTTAGGCGGTAGTTGGCATTGATTTTTTGTGCCCGGATTGGTGCGCTAATTAGGATAAAAGAAACTAAAATGAGAACTAAAAAACGCATGAACTGTGCTTTTGGGTAGAGGGCTACTGTTTGATTCGGTAATTGAAGGTTAGGTTGGCTTGACGTAGAATCATCTGTGATTCACCCTCTGTGAAGAAATTACCTCCTTCTGTAATGTAGCGGTTGATTCGTGAATTGAGTACATCCGCTATGTTGAAAATTAAGGTTCCTCTTTGATTCAAGATTTTTTTGCTTGCAGAAAGGTCTAGAAAGAAAATTCCTTTTTGAATACCCTGGGCGGTTTTTCGCCGAGCTTCGTAATTTCCCCTTACCTGTAGATCCCAGCCATTTGGCAGGGTAAATCGAGAGCTTTGCCGAAACAACATGGAGGTGGTGGTGGCTTGAAAATCTTGATTCAGGTTACTTCCATCCACTTTGGCATAGAAGAAGTTGGCGTTGAAGTCCAATTTCCACCATGATTTGGCAGCATAGTCCCCGCTGAATTCTAGTCCATACGACTCTTCTCCAACTAAATTGAAGGGAGCCGTTACCGAGAATCCGTTCTCCCCAACAGTTCGAATGCGTTGAATTTTATCTTGAGTACTTCGGTAGTACACAGTTGAAAATAGTGTACTTTTTTCTCCATAAAGAATGTGACCTAGCTCGTAGGAATCCGTAAACTCAGGGTCGAGGTTGGGATTACCTGAGAAAAAGTTGCGTTGGTCGGAGAAGGTCACATAGGGGCTTAGGTCATTGTACACTGGGCGTCTGATACGACGGCTGTAACTGAGTTGGAATGCATTTTTTGCATTAGCCTTGTAGTTTAGGTGCCCGCTGGGAAAAAGGTTGGTGTAGGATCTCGGATTGGATTCTTTGGTTTCTACAAGTTGGGTTTCGATATCCGTATACTCCGCTCTGAGTCCAGCTTGGTAGCTCCACTTTGCCCATTCATTTGCCAAGATACCATAGACTGCCAGAATATTTTCGTCGTAAAGGAAAATATTGTCTAGGCCATCGATAGTCTCAAAATTCCCATTCTCCTGTTTCTCTTGTACGATGTAGTCGTTTTCCATTTCTCGAAAACTGGTACGAACCCCTGCCTCGAACTTGCCTTTCGTGGCGAAGGGTTGCGTATAGTCAATCTGTAGCAGGTATTGATTTTCATATTCGTCGTTCAAGGAGGTCTGAGTTAGGTCCCCTTTGGGTAGGGTTTGACCTGTCGGAGTAAAGGAGTTTTGAGTAAATAGTTGGTTTGAACGTTCCCAATAGTTGAGGTAGGTAAAGGAAGCATTGAGCTCTTTTCCTTTTTGATCAAAACGCTTTTTAAAGTTCAAAATGGCCTCTTTATTGGGTTCGTCCTCGGTTTCATCCTGTCTTCGCAGTGCATAGCCCAGGTAATTTTCCTTGGTGTTGCGGTAATCCTCGTAGCGAATATCTGTAATCCGATGTGCGTCACTTCTCCTCCAAACATAAGAGGCGGTGAGGATGCTCTGCTCACTAAAGAAATAATCAAGGCCTGCTCTTAGGCTATTGTTGAGACTATTTACATTTGAATTAGACCGCTGCTGAAGAAGTAGCGTGCTCCCGTCAGATTGGTACACTTCCTGATACAACTCGCCTCTGCCTGGGCTATTGCGCTTCGCAAGTCCATAATTAGCAAACCAGTTGATTCGATTTTTCCTGTAATTCAGGTTGGCCGTCAGACCGAGGTTGAGGGGTGAACCGAGAATCACTTCTCCCGATCCATTGAATCCTTGCTTTTCATCTTTTTTAAGGATGATGTTGATGACTCCAGCCATCCCTTCCGCCTCATACCTTGCGGATGGATTGGTGATTACTTCAACGCGTTCTACCAGGTTGGCAGGAAGCTGCCGAAGCCCACTACTCCCCTTAAAACTTACAAGTCCTGAAGGTTTGCCGTCAATAAGAATGCGTACATTGGAGGAGCCTCTCAAGCTTACATTTCCTTCCGGGTCTACGGCTACGGAAGGGAGATTCATGAGGATGTCTGAGGCATTCCCTCCTGCATTTGCGAGGTCTTTGCCTACATTAAATATCCGTTTATCCAATGAAAGCTCCATCAACGTTTTCTCTCCTTGCACTAGCACCTCATCCAGGTCTGCAGTGCTGGATTGGAGGGAGATTGCACCTAGGTCTACCGCATTTTGTTTTTGACTTAGGGTGAATGTGGAGGATTTGAGGGCTTCGAAACCCATAAATTCCACCAAAGCATAGAAATTTCCCAGTGGTAAGTCTACCTGGAAATTTCCTTTTTCGTCAGCAATACCTCCGCCGATAAGGCTATCTTTTTGGGTGTATACCCCTACGGTTGCAAACGGAAGAGGGCTAGCTTTTCCACTTTCCTGAACAGTTCCCCGCAGCTTCCCTTTTTGTTGGGCTACTAATTCATGCAGCGGTACAAAAAGTACCACATAAAAGAAAAGGCTAAGGCAAAAGGATTTCATAGGTTTAAAATTTGGCTTATTCGTTAGATTCAGAATTGGCACAAAAGATTAGGGTGCCTGCCTAGTTTGTAGCAATTCATGACTAACCTAAACTAAAATAAGGCCTTTTTACCGGTTATTTTGACAAGTGGAAAAAATAGAGGTCGATGCTTTCCTTCGTTTAGGTCAAAATAATCTTAGACCACTTAATTCATGGCCTGGAGAAGTTGCAGAACGATTCCAGCCGAGTTGATGGCGGCAGGGCGTACAAACTGATTGAAACTCACTCGTGCATCTTGGTTCGCATTGTCGCTACAGCTGCGCAGGACGATAAAGGGTACTCCCAAGGTTCTACAAAGATGTGCCACGGCGGCACCTTCCATTTCAGTGGCCAAGGCCTGGTAATCGGCATACAATTGTGCAGCGATAGTCGGATTGCTCACAAACACATCTGCCGTCGCAATCACCCCCAAAAATATGCGAGGAGTTCGATTGGAAATCGGAATAAAGGTGACCTGCTTGGCGGCAACTTTGGCTTTTTGCACTAAACTAGGATCTGAGTGGATGTATAGGTCCTCGTATCGTCCACCCGATAGCTTTCGAAAAGGGGAGATTTTAAAGCCTGCCGAATCGATCTGTCCAAAATCAGTTTGGATCAATTTTGTACCGATGACCACATCTCCTGGCAAGGATTCGGGATGCAATCCGCCCGCTACGCCGGTAAAGATGAGTTGCTTTGGTGTAAAATGATCCAGAAGTATCGCAGTGCTGTAGGCGGCATTTACTTTGCCTACCCCGGATTTACCAATTACCACGGATTGCCCTTTCAAGTTGCCCGTATAAAATGTAAGTCCCCCATGCTGTTCTTCTTTTTTATCCTTCAAGGAATCCAAAAGAATGGCGATTTCCTGATCAAGAGCTCCTAAAACTGCAATTCGTTGTGCGGTGGCACCTAGGGAAAAGACTAGAAAAAGGAATAGGAGAGAAAGCGTTCTCATAGGGCTAAAAAGAAAATTGAAAGTAGGCTAATCCAAACTAAAATGGGGTGAATTTCTTTTCTTTTTCCCGCAGCAAACTTCAAAAAGGTGTAGGAAATAAACCCAAAAGAAATGCCGATGGACAAACTGTAGGTAAAGGGGATAAGCACTAAAGTTAAAAAAGAGGGAAGGGCATCCTCTGGATCTTTCCAATTGATTTGGGTGAGGGGTAGGACCATAAAGCAACCCACCAGCACCAGAGCAATGGAACTTGCAATAGCTGGAATAATGGATAGGAGGGGAGAAAAAAATAAGAAAGGAATGAAAAGAAGTCCTGCAGTGATGGCAGTAAGTCCTGTTCTTCCGCCAGCGGAGATTCCCACTGCTGACTCGATGTAGGCGGTACCGGAGCTGCTGCCCACCAAGCCTGCCACAAGTGTAGCTAAGGAATCCGTGAGCAAGGATTTTTGCATGTTTTGGGGATTACCCTCCACATCTTTGAGCCCAGAAGCCTCTGCCAAGCCGACAAAGGTGCTGATTCCATCAAAAAGCAGGGTGAAGGTAAAAACAAAAATCACGGGGAGGTAGCTGTAGCGTAGGGATCCAATTAGGTCAGCTTTTCCCACCAAACTAAAATCTGGCCAAGCGAAAATTCCGGTGTAGTTGACTAGCGTGGCTGAACCGCCAATAATCTCAGTGGCATCTCCCCACCAGCGACCGATCGGCCAGGCCAATAAGGTAGTGAAGGCAATCCCAAAAAGGAGGGCACCTGGAACTTTCCGGAGAATCAAGGCTCCAGTGAAGAGCAGTCCCGCAAGAAAAGTGAGCGTAGTCGGGTCCTTGAAAGAGGCCATGCCCACCAAGGTGGCAGGGTTGTCCACAATAAAATGGGCGTTTTGAAAGCCGATAAAGCAAATGAATAAACCAATGCCTGCGGAGACCGCATGGCGGAGGGAACTGGGAATGGCTCGGATGATTTTTTCGCGGGTATTGAATAGAGAGAGGAGTAAGAATAAAACCCCTGACCAAAATACTGCCCCCAATGCTTCTTCAATCGTCAAGCCAAAGTCCAATACAGCGGTGTAGGCAAAGAAGGCATTGATTCCCATGCCTGGAGCTACAACAATGGGGTTTTTGGCATAAAGACCCATCATCAAGCTACCAAAGGATGACACCAACACCGTTGCGGTAACCACGGCGGAGAAGGGCATCCCTGTTACCGAAAGGATCGCTGGATTGACGATAATGATGTAAAAACAGGGTAAAAAGGTGCTGACCCCAGCGAGGATTTCGGTTTTAGTGTTCCGCTTCATGGCCTCAAAATAGACAAAGGCATCCGAGATAAAAAAAGAAATATGATGATCAGCCTTCTTGCCCTAAGTTAAAATGGGTCATTCAGTTAACAGCTTACAGACCACTGTCAACAGCCAAGTCGTTGTTGGGACGAGTTTAGGATGTAATTTTAATACGTTTTTAGTAGCATACACCTACTGGCTGTGGTCCTTCAACCGTCAACTGCGGACCATTTGTCCATGGTCAACAGTTGATCGTAAAAAAACTATTGAAAATTCAGCACAATCGAAACTCCTTTTCTGCGAAGGGAGGAGATGGCGTCTCGGATTTCCGGTACTGTTTTATCAGCCACATAGAGGTTATTGATGCCGTGTGAGAAGCGTATTTCAGGGGCAAATTTGAAGTACTTGAAGTAAATTTCAAATCCCATTCCTGCCTCTACCTTAAAATCTCGTTTAGTGGTTACAATAGGATCAATGTTGATTTCTTCTTGGGCCTTGGTATTAAACAGGTAGCTTCCTCCTCCTATAAAGTACATCCGGGTATTATTGAATCGCATGGAGCGGTATTTAAACACTACAGGAAGCTCGACCATGGTGGCTTCATTGACCAGTTCTTCGCTGCGGTAGCCTATACCAGGTGAGGTGTTTACTGCTGTGCTTCCAGGGTTGGTAGTTCCAGCCCCATCGAAGTAGTTGACATCCACTTTGTACTCGTAAAACCCAATTTTTGGGGTGAAGATCAGGTTGACCTGGTCGTGAAAGCGTAAAATCCCTATAAATCCCAAAGAAAATCCAGGGGTAAACTTCGGGTAGATGGAATGAATGGCATTGTTGGCTACGTTTGCTGGATTTAGAAACTCAGGAGAGTAACGAAGCTGGTAACTCGCGGTATGCACACTCAAGAAAAAGCCATAGGAAGTGAGCTTTTCATCCGAGCCTGGGTTATTGGTAAGCCCAAAATACCCTTGAGCATTGCTTTTGGCGACTGCACACTGCAGTAGAACGCTAAGGACAATTACTTTTGCCCTACGTAGATGGAGCTGATGCCAAAAGTGAGTGGTTTGCATAGTGTGCTGTGAAAGCCTACTTTTTTTAATACGGCAAGAAAATTTTCACCATCGGGAAAGGCTTCCACGGACTCGGGAAGGTAAGTATAGGCAGAATTGTCTTTGGATACAATTTTACCGATTTGGGGAAGAATCACATGCGAGTAAAATCCAAAAGCTTGCTTTGTTGGAAATGACCTAGGTTTGCTAAATTCTAAGATGACTGTTTTTCCTCCAGGCTTAAGCACGCGATACATGTCCGCAAGCCCTTTTTCCAGATTTTCAAAGTTCCTAACTCCAAAGGAAACGATAACTGCATCGAATTTATTGTCTTCAAATAGAAGTCCTTCGGAATCTCCCATCAGCATTTCGATTTTTTCTTGGAGCCCTCGCCTGACCATTTTTTTACGCCCTTCTGAAAGCATGCCTTCTGAAATGTCTACTCCGATGATTTTGTCTGGATTTAAGGCCAATGCTTCAATGGCAAAATCACCTGTACCTGTAGCAATATCCAAAATCAGTTTGGGCGCATCTTTTTGAAGGTAATTGATGGCTTTTTTTCTCCAAATGATGTCAATGCCCAAGCTAAGCAGATGATTGAGCAAATCGTATTTTGGGCTGATTTTGTTAAACATTTCAGCTACCTGCTCTTTTTTGGAGTCTAACTTATCTTTGTAGGGTACGACGGACATCACGATTCTTCTTTGGTGACACAATATTACTACACAAACCCGAGGATATGAAAATTGTTGGAAGCCTTCCGGCAAAGCGCTTCCAAAATAAAAACCTATTTTTGTATCCTATTTAAAAGTCATGATCAAAAAAGCTACCTTTTTAGTCAGTAACAGTGACCTCACTAAATGTCCCAAACCGGATCGTGCAGAAATTGCCTTTATTGGGCGCTCCAATGTAGGCAAGAGTTCCTTGATCAACATGCTTACTGGAGTGAAGGAACTGGCCAAAACCTCCCAAAAGCCTGGTAAGACACAGTTGGTCAACCACTTTACCATCGATGATCGTTGGTTTTTAGTGGATTTACCTGGCTATGGATTTGCCAAGGTAAGCAAGGACAAAAAGGTGAGGTGGGAGAAAATGATCAGTAGTTACCTGATCACCCGCACCAATCTTTGCGGGGTGTTTGTGCTGATTGATAGCCGACTGGAACCCCAAACTATTGATTTAGAGTTTCTTTCTTGGTGTGGAGAGGAAGAAGTGCCCTTTGTGGTTGCTTTTACCAAAGCGGACAAGCAGTCCAAAACCCAGACCGATAGAAATGTAAAATTATTTTTAAATAAGCTCATCGAAATCTTTGGAGATACGCCAGATTATTTTGTGACCTCCGCAGAAAAAGGGCAGGGAAAAGACGAAGTACTTCATTACCTAGCCGAGCTGGTAGCCGAATTTGAATCCCAGCGAACAAATTGATGGATAATCCTATATTTGCAGCCTGAATACCTGACGAATATGAATTTTAAAGACATTGCAGCTGTAGCCGGAAAACCAGGATTGTACAGAATCGTAAGTCCTACTCGCTCTGGCGTAGTGCTAGAAGCCTTGGACGACAAAAAAACCAAGTTGGTCGCTGGCATGTCCATGCGCGTGTCCGTGCTCAACGACATTTCGATCTACACACTCACTGAAGAAGGTGCAGAACCTTTGGAATCAGTGATGAAGAAAATCAACGCAAACTATCAGGGCGACACGGGAGTAGATGCTAGTGCTACCGATGCGGAGTTGCGCGCATTCCTAAAGTCTGTATTGCCAGAATTTGATCAGGACCGCGTATACGTGTCCGATATCAAAAAGCTCAATGCCTGGTATTTGCTTATCCACAAGAACTGCCCTGAAGTGTTTCAGGAAAGCACTGCTGCAGAAAAAGGAGCCTAACCCTTAGCCCCGTTCCTACGGGGTACCTACGGGGCTTTTTCATACCTTAACTCGATGTACTCCCTTGTCGAAGAAACTTTTGCCTTGGTCACTCAAGAGCTAGCTCTTTCTGAGCTGCGTGAGGAATTTGACGAACAAAAAGCCGTGGGACTATTGACCCAGGCGGTGCGGCAGCTTCTAGATCAAAATTTGGAACGTTTTCTACAAATCTGCTACCGTGTGGATCTTTCCGAAAACAGACTCAAAAAAATCCTTGCTGAATCTCCACCAGAGCAGCTTGCCTCAGATCTGGCTCAGGCCTTGTGGGAACGGCAGAAACAAAAAATCATCCTCAGAAGGCGCTACTCAGGAACGGAGGGCTCCGAGTAGATCAGAAGTCACTTTTTTCCTTCCGAGGGATTGTGTAAGTTTCGTTCAAATCTATTTTTATGGCAAATCCCATTTGGATCATGACCTCCGCTTTTGATCAACTCAGTTTGGAGGGGACAATCGACAAAGCACTTCAAATAGGCGTTCAAGGCTTGGATCTTTGCGTTTTCCGCAAGGATGGCACGCGTAACGATTTTGTGGCCACTCACCTGGATTACCAAAATTTTGGTTCAGCGGAAGCTCAAAACCTGCTTCGCCAATTTAACCAAGCTCAACTGCGTCTTTCCATCGGAGCCTTTGATAACCTTATCGGAGGAGATCCTGTCCAACGTGTCCACAACCAAAATCACCTACTCCGCTTAATTCGTATGGCCTACCTGCTTGGCGGGGATGAAAACGACGTGACGGTGGGTACCTTTGTAGGCTACAATCACCAACTAGGCAATCAGGAGGGAGGATTTGAGAAAAACTTGTTGGAGTACCAGCGGATTTTTGGCCCAATCATCCGCTATGCGGCCAGTTTAGGAGTGACAGTGGTCTATGAAAATTGTCCCATGGAAGGCTGGAGGAGTTCAGGATTTACTGGCACCTTCAACAACCTATCTGGGGTGCTGGCCGCGCGCAAACTGATGTACGAGCTCGTTCCTGAAAAAAACCATGGAGAAATCTACGATCCCTCACATGATGTATGGCAGCATACTGATCCAGTAGAGGTTATGCGACATACCGATATGGTCCGAGTGCGGCGAATACATGTCAAATCTACTCGAAACGTGTCCGACCCTTATTGGGGTAATATGTACCCCATGCAACAAATACGTTCCGAATGGGCAGAGAAATTAGGAATTACTTCCAGTAAAAATCCATGGGATCGACACCATTACGAAGCGACCCTGCCAGGCTTTGGATTAGGGGATTCGATGGATTGGAGATCCTTTGTGGGCTTGGTGCGAGCCAAAGGATTTACGGGACCCTTTGAGATTGAAAATGAGGCGCTCCTTTCCAAGCAAACAGGCAAGATGGCTGCGATCGTTCAGGGTTGCCGCGCTGCGGTCCAGAATTTAGCTCCCCTACTTTGGGAGCTTTGTGAGGAAGGCTGGACCTATCCAAAGTCAGCTTATCAGCCGCTCCAAGAGCTGATTCGCGCCGATATTCCAGTGGTGACCATAGATCAACTCCTGTAAAAACCAAAAAAATCTTAGCCTTGTTGCTCGTAAACGGTGTCTGGCGGTAAGTTGGGTTGTTCTGCTGCGGCTACAGCCAGCTGGTCGCAACGCTCATTTTCTGGATGGCCCGCATGCCCCTTAAGCCAGAAGAACTTGGGCTTAAATTTGAGGTGGAGGGGGATGTAGCAAAGCCAGAGGTCAGGATTTTTTTTGTCTTTGAATCCCTTTTTTTGCCAAGACCAAAGCCAGCCTTTTTCAATCGCATCGACCACGTATTTGCTGTCAGAATATACCTGCACAGGAAATTCGGTGGTATTGATTTCTTGAAGTGCACGAATCACTGCCAAGAGTTCCATGCGGTTGTTGGTAGTCAATCGGAAGCCTTCGGAAAGCTCTTTTCGGTGCTGGCCAAACTTCAGCACTGCTCCGTAGCCGCCCGGACCTGGGTTGCCTTTGGCTGCTCCATCTGTAAAAATGACAATCATGCTACAAATAAATCAAGATATGCAAAGCTAGTTTTTTTATACTCCTGCTAATGGAAAGGCGTTGGTCTTGAAGATTTTCACAGCGATCGACAAAAGAATGATTCCAAATATTCTGCGCAGTACATCTACTCCAGTTTTTCCGAGCTTCCGCTCTAGCCAATTCGTGCTTTTCAGGACGATAAAGACAAAAATTAGGTTCAGTAGGATGCCAATGGCAATGTTGATCTGTTCAAACTCAGCTTTCAAGGTCAAGATGGTGGTGAGCGTGCCTGCTCCTGCAATAAGTGGAAAGGCAATGGGTACAATAGAAGCACTTGCCGTAGCATCGGGATCAGGTTTGAAGAGCTCTATACCCAAAATCATCTCTGCTCCTAACGCAAATATGATTAAGGCTCCAGCAATCGCAAAATCTTCAACACCAATGCCAAACAAGGTCAAAATCGACTTTCCAACTAGAAGAAAGGTGATCATTAAGACACCGGCAACGATGGTTGCTTTTCCGGACTGAATGTGCCCCACTTTTTTACGTAAGTTGATAATAATGGGAATGGACCCAAGGATATCGATGACGGAAAATAGGATTAGGGAAACGGAAAGAATTTGTTTGAAATCGACCATGATGCAAAGTTAAGCAGATTTTGTCGAGGACCGGAATACTTTACCAAATGCAGTAAGTCAATTAGAGGAGGTCAGCTCCGTCTTCCACCTCCTCCAAGGCTTGACTCAGAAAGTCAATGAAGGGCTTCATCGTATAAAAACCATCTAAAGCAAACTTCACAAATGCTCCTGTAAGAATGGCTTGATCTGAGATGGGGTGGGAAACGGTAAAGCTTTTCAATTTGAGGTAGTCAATGTAGGGATGGCTAGCCTCGTAGTCTCTAGGGCTCGTTTTTAGTTTTTCCCCTTCAATGCCTGAAAAGAGTTTTTTGAAGGAGGGCGCTTGTTCGATTTGATGAAGTTGCGCCCCACTAAAGTCGATTTCTTTTCGAATTTTTTTGAGTGTATCTGCTTCAGGCATCCAGATTCCTCCTGCCAAAAATGAGTTGCTAGGCTGAATTTGAAGGTAATAGCCCGGTCCAGGAGAATTCTTTCCCGTAGGAGAAAAGTAGATTCCAAAATTAGTTTTGTATGGGTTTTTGTTTGCCGAGAATCGGACATCTCTATTTTGCCTGAAAAGACAGTTTTTAGCCTTAAATGCAGTCAAACTAGGTTCTAGTATGGTCATTTCTTGGAGCAGAACTTCTGCATCCTCAAGTAGTATTGCGCGGGTGCTTTGGTACCAGGTTTTGTTGGCATCCATCCAATCTTTGTTGTTATTTTCACTTAAGGCGGAAAGAAAATCGATATAGGGACGCATGGTGTTGAAGAAAAGTAAAATTCAATTTTAAGTAGAACTGCAAAAACTGGGTTGAGTTTAAAATATTAGCAGTAGCTGCGGGTCAATCCAACCTTTGCTGTTTTTTTTTAAACAGCGAAGGTTTAGTGTTACAGCCCCTTCTTTTTAGACCTTTGAGGTCTTGGAAACCTCAAAGGTCGTTCAACCTTTGCTGTTTTTTTTAAATAGCGAAGGTTTAGGGTTACAGCCCCTTCTTTTTAGACCATCGAGGTCTTGGAGACCTCAAAGGTAAACCTCCTCAAATAAACTCTACCAGCGTCTCTAGCTTCATGCCTCGGCTTCCCTTGATTAGGATTAGGTAATCTTCCAATTTGCTGTCTTGTAGCCAGTTACGTAAAGAAAAAGGATCTGGAAAATACAAAGCTGACGGGGCGGTCTCCAGTGCAGATACGATCAATTTTCCTGTAACGCACACCTTGTCAAAGGTGAATTCACTCACCAGATTACCCAACTTACGGTGCTCCTCTTCAGCATAGTCTCCCAATTCAAACATGTCTCCCAAAATGACCATTTTGTGTTTCTTCCCGGTCATCTTTCCAAAGGTGCGGATGGCGACCTCCATGCTGGAAGGGTTGGCATTGTAGGCATCCAATACAATCACATTGCTGCGCTTTTCCATGAGCTGTGAACGCATGTTCTCTGGGGTGTATTCCAAAATACCGCGAACGGCATCCACCATCGGAACACCAAAGTAGGCACCTATGGTGAGCGCATTGGCGATATTTCCAAAATTGTATTCCCCCACGAGCGAACTGACCTGTAAACCTGCTAGTCCAGGCACCGAGAAGGCCACAAAAGGATCGGCTCCATGAAATTGAACCTCACAGAAATCTCCCGGAGCGGGATACAATACTGGATTTTCAAATCGAGCAATCAGCGGAACCAAATTCGGGTCTTGGGTATTGATAAATACAGTGCCCTGATGAGTCTTTAGAAATTGGAATAATTCTGTTTTGGTTTTCAAGACTCCTGCAGGTCCTCCCATTCCCTCCAAGTGGGCTTTCCCAATGTTGGTGATACAGCCGTGGGTGGGCTCGGCGATACCGCACAGCTCTTCAATATCTCCTTGCTTATTAGCACCCATCTCGATGATGGCGATTTGATGGTCCTTGTTTAAGCGAAGTAGAGTCAAAGGCACACCGATATGATTGTTCAGATTTCCTAGGGTCGCAAGCGTTTTGAATTTTTGCTTCAGCACGCTGTGCAAAAGTTCCTTGGAAGTGGTCTTTCCATTGGAGCCTGTCAAACCAATTATGGGGATATTGAAGTTTCTACGGTGAAAAGTGGAGAGCTGCTGTAAAGTGCCTAAAACATCTTCGCACAAAAAATAGTGGGCATCATTCCCAGCAGGAACTACGGAGGGATTATCTACGACTACTGCCGATGCACCCATCTCCAAGGCAGTGGGTGCAAAGGCATTCGCATCAAAGTTTGGCCCTTTCAAAGCAAAAAAGAGATTTCCCGGATCAATTTTCCGAGTATCCGTACTTACACCAGTGCTACGAAGGAAGAGGGAGTAGAGCGTATCAAGGTTCATTTTTTTCAAAAATTTGTCACAAAATAACGCAATCGAAGCATCTTTGTATGACCATCCCATTTTATTTTAAGCAATTCTCAACTATTTCAGGGAATAAAATTTCAGCCTATTTTCGATCAATCTGATTTCTAGGTAAGGTTCCCAACCAATTGTATTGAACTTGATTTTTTTGCTTGCCAACATAAATCAAAAACGGTAGTTTCGGAATTCAAATACATCCCCATGAAAACCATTTTCTATTTGTTTTTTGCGGGCATACTTCTTTGGAGTTGCCAATCGGGTCCTGATCCAGCCGACCAGGTGTTTATCAATGGAATCGTCTATACCGTAGACGAAGGCAATCCAAAAGTGGAGGCCGTGGCGGTGAAAGATGGGCTGATTTTGGCTGTGGGCACTACCGAAGAAATCCAAAAGTTCGTGGGAAGCGGCACGGAGGTGATTGACCTAGCCGGCAAAACCATGACGCCAGGAATCATCGAGTCCCATGCCCACCTGATGGGAATAGGTTACAACAAACTCGAAATCGACTTGATGGGGGTAAAGACCTACGAGGAATTGATCCAAAAAGTAGGCGAGGCTGCCGCAACTGCCAAGCCAGGTGATTGGATTACAGGTAGGGGATGGCACCAAGACAAGTGGCTAAAAATGCCTGAAAAGACCGTGAAAGGCTTTCAAACCCATGATGCACTCAGTGCGGTGAGCCCCAACAATCCAGTCTACTTGGCTCATGCCTCAGGGCATGCCTCCTTTGTCAATCAAAAGGCGATGGATCTGGCAGGAATCACTCCTTTGCGTAGCGAATCACCCACTCAAGAAGTGGAGGGCGGAGAAGTTTTGAGAGATGAGCTAGGCAACCCTACTGGGGTGTTGGTCGAGCGGGCCTCCACCTTGGTGAGCAAATTAATTCCTGAAACAACTCCAGAAAAAGACGAGGAGGCATTGACTCTAGCGCTGCAAGAACTTGCCGAAAAGGGAATCACTTCCTTCCATGATGCGGGTTCTGGTCAGGAGGTCATCGACTTGGTCCAGAAGTTTCAAAAAGAAGGCAAACTGACCGCACGTATGTACATTATGCTTACCGGTAGGCAGCCCGACTTGTTGGAAGCCTGGTATAAAAAAGGGCCTATGATAGATCCCAATCACTGGGTGACGGTTCGGTCCATCAAGCTCAACTGCGACGGGGCATTAGGTCCTTGGGGTGCTTGGTTGCTGGAGGATTATTCGGATAAGCCCGGCCACCGCGGACACGAAACCTTGCCCATGTCGGTGGTGACTGAGGTATCGGAGAAGGCCTTGCCACTAGGATTCCAGGTTTGTGCACATGCCATCGGTGACCGAGCAAATCAGGAGATTTTGGACCGGTTTGAATCGGCCTTGGCCAAAAACCCAAAAGCTACCGACCATCGCTTCCGTATCGAGCATGCGCAGCACCTGCATCCGGACGATATTCCTCGATTCGGAAAGTTGGGCGTCATTGCCGCCATGCAGGCGATACACTTGAGTTCTGACCGCCCATGGGCCATCGATCGCTTGGGCGAGAAGCGCATTATCGATGGGGCTTACGTGTGGCAGAAGCTTTTCCAAACCGGTGCACGCATTGCCAACGGCACTGATGCTCCAGTAGAGCCCGTAGATCCTCTTCCTTCCTTTTATGCTTCCATCACCCGAAAAACCCTCCAAGGACTACCGGAAGGGGGCTACGAAGGAGACCAGAAAATGACTCGTGATCAGGCCTTGAAGTCCTACACTTTGGACGGTGCTTTTGCCGAGTTTGAGGAAAAGTTCAAGGGCTCCATTGAGGTGGGTAAAGCCGCTGACTTCACGGTATATGACAAGAATATCATGGAAATCCCTGAAGATGAAATTCTTCAAGCCAAGGTGCAGCTGACTGTGGTGGGAGGGAAAGTGGTGTACAAGAGACCCTAAATAGATACCAAGGATAGCTATGAAATTAGTTTAATTTTTATTGAAGACCAGCACTATGAAAAAACACCTGTTCCTCTTTTTGGCATTTGCTTGCGCCACACTAAGCCAGGCTCAAGCCCAAGATTCCCATCCCATGTCCTGGAAGGATGTGGCCACTTGGAAATCCATGCCCAACTCTGGCTACAAGCTGTCCCCCGATGGGCAATGGATGGCCTATGTTCTGACGGGTATCGAAACCGACGGAGAATTGATTCTCCAGAAAGTAGCCGATCCTAGAAGCAAAAAAACTTTTCCACTAGGTGCCGCTAGCTTTGTCAGCTTTGAATTTAGCGACAACAGCCAATGGATTGCCTTCAAGGAATTTTCCAAATTCACGGAGAAGCAGGCCAACGAAAAAGCGAATGGAAAGCCCCTTAAAGAGAAACTTCACCTGATTCAATTGGCTTCCAATGTCAAAAAGACCTTTGAAGGAATTGGTGGATTTTACTTCAATGGAGAAGCTGCAAGTCACCTTGTCATGTCCCTTCCCAAGGAAGGAACTGGGGAGGGCAAAGGATCAGACCTTCTAATCTATCACCTGGCTACAGGCAAGTCCCAAAACCTGGGAAATGTCCGAGAACATGCGGTAAATAAGAAAGGCAGTCACCTTGCCTACACCGTCGATGCGGCCAACTCCCAGGGTAATGGACTTTACCTTTTGCAGCTCGCAACGAACGCTATCCAAGTGTTGGACTCGGATGAGGCAGGCTACCAAAGCCTCAACTGGACGGAAAAAGGGGATGGATTTGCAGCACTCAAATTTAAAAAGGATAAGAAGTATACCCAGGAAAAAGGAGCAGTACTTGGTGTAAAAAACCTTTCTAGTCCGCAAGTAACACTTTACGATCCCACTTCAGACAGTCTTGGATTTGATCCAAACTATACGATTAGCCCCAACAAACGCCCGATGTGGTCGGATGACCTGACACGCATCTTCTACGGTATTCATCCCCTGGTTTTGGTAGATAAAGTCAAGACCAAGCAGGACCACAACCGAGATTCTCTCCGACAGGCTGAAGTGCTGTCTCTTCAAAAAATCAAGTCAGATTCCACCATTAAGTCGGTTTCCGATCTTCAAAAAGCGATTGCCAAACTCAATACAGGCACCGCTCCTGAGAAGAAGGCCTTAGATGCCAAGAAGCCTGAAATGACCATTTGGCACTGGGAAGATGACCGCCTTCAGTCTCGACAGCAGGTGATGGAAGGAATGGATAAAAATGCGAGTTTCTGGGCGGTGTACAACCCGGCCAACAAAATACACTTAGCGCTGCAAGACAGTAGTCTCCGGGAGCTCAATCTTTTGCCACAGCAGCGATTTGCCTTAGGTTCAGATCAGCGAGCTTATGAATTGGACAACAACCTCAACGGACAGTCTTACCTCGATTATTACCTGGTTGATTTGGCTACAGGAGTAAAGACCTTGCTTTTGGAGAAATTTTACCAACCCACATTTGCCTCCATGCCTCGTTCTTCTACCGATGGTAAAAAATTACTCTATGGAAAGGATGGGCACTTTTTTGCTTACGATATTCAATTAAAAACACACAGTAACTTAACGGAAAAGCTTCCTCTGTCTGTAGTGGATGTGGAGGATGATCGAAACCTCGCTAAGCCACTTTACAATCCTCTCGGCTGGAGTTCTGATAGTAAGTATGTATTGATCCGCGATGGATGGGATATTTGGCAGATTCCATTATCAAGTAAAGAAGCACCAATCAACCTCACTCAAAATGGCAAAACCCAGCACATTCGCTACCAGTACCGGGTCAATTTGGATCCGGACGAAAAAGGGATAGACCTAACTAAGCCAGTCTACATCCGCCTTTATGGAGAGCGAACTAAGAAAAGTGGAATCGGTACCCTTTCCCCTTCTAAAACTGGTCTTGCCCCTGGCCTGAAGGTCTTACTTTGGGAAGATGCAACTATCCAAGGCCTAGTTAAGGCAAAAAAGGCCCAAGTGTTTACCTTCACCAAAGAGAAGTTTAACCAACCTCCGCAAGTGTACCTAGGAGATGCAAGCTTGAGCAATGCCAAACAGGTCACCGAAAATGCGCCAGATGCCGGAAAATTTACTTGGTCAGCTGGAGTAAAATTGATCGACTACGTCACTGCCAAAGGAGATTCTCTGCAAGCGGCTCTGTATCTCCCTGCAGGCTATGTGGAAGGTAAAAATTACCCAACTGTGATTTATTATTACGAAAAGCTCTCTCAGAACCTACACAACTGGTCCAATCCAGCCTACAGTGGAACTGGTTGGAATCCTAGCGTTTACACGAGCAACGGCTATGCAGTGCTGACCCCAGACATTGTGTACAAATTGGATGATCCCGGGATGTCGGCATTCTGGGCTGTCCTCCCTGCAGTGGATGCTGCGCTAAAAACAGGTGTGATTGATGCCAATAAAATGGGTTTGCATGGCCACAGCTGGGGAGGGTACCAGACCTCCTTTTTAATCACCCAAACCAGCCGATTCAAAGCTGCAGCAGCAGGTGCCCCATTAACCAACATGATTTCTATGTATGATCTCATCTACTGGAACACTGGGTCAGCCAATATGTCTATTTTTGAATCCTCTCAAGGAAGATTTTTGGGAGGGCCTTGGGAAAATTGGGATGCCTACGAGCGCAACAGCCCTATATATCAGGTGAAAAATGTGCAGACACCCCTGCTGATGCTGCACAATGACAAGGATGGTGCCGTGGACTTCACCCAAGGAATTGAGTTTTACAATGCCTTACGCAGGCTGAAAAAGCCAGTAATCTTGGTGCAGTACCTAGGTGAAAACCATGGGCTCGGCAAACTAGAAAACCGAAAAGACTATGCGGTGCGCATGCTGGAATTCTTTGATCACCACCTCAAAGGGATGCCTGCCCCATCGTGGATGGAAAAAGGCGTGCCTAGATTAAAGTTGGGAGATCACTTAGAAGAGAGAGTGTTTTGATGGTTTGAACTTAGATTTCGCACAAGACATTCCATCAAGTAACCCTTAAAAATGAATCCCTCGGCCCAAGCCGAGGGATTTTTTAGTATACCAAGTAGAGGAGGTGATTCCAATCGCATGTCCATAGCTTAGTCCGGTAAGGCAAAAGCCACATAAGCATCTCCGCTTTTGGTCCCTTTCCCACCTCCACAAGCGATAACAAGGAATTGTTTTCCATTTCTTTCATACACTGCTGGAGTAGCATGTCCTGCAGCTGGAAGCTGTGCTTCCCAAAGGAGTTTGCCAGTCTCTTTATCAAAAGCTCGGATTTTTTCATCCTTCGTGGCTGCGATAAAGACGAGGCCACCTGCGGTAACCACAGGTCCTCCGTAATTTTCGATGCCCGTATTTTCCATTCCTTGTGCCTTTAACGAATCGATAGACCCTAGAGGAATTTGCCATTTTTTCAAGCCTGTCTTCATATCGATGGCAGTCAGTAGTCCCCAAGGAGGATTGGAACCATAAATTCCCTGTTTGGTGGTCAGCCGTTTGTATCCCTTCATGTAGTAGCGGGGGTAGAGTTTGGAGTTTTGGGTTTCCAGTTCTTTTTTGTTTTCTTCATCGGCTTTACCTAGCAGGTAATCCACTAAAATCCCTCTTTCCTCTGCTGAAATATGCGAAAATGAAGGCATAGCGCCCTGTCCTTTTTGTAGGAGTAGACTGAGCGATTCAGCAGAATAGGTTTCTTTCAAATCGATCAAACTTGGAATGGAAGGGGGATTGCCCTTTCTGTCCAAGCCATGACAACTGCCACAGTAATTGGTGTAAATGGATTGCCCCACCTTACCAAAGCTGGCATTTGGAGTCATTTCGATAAGCCAAGGAACTTGATTGGCATTGACAAAAAGTGTTTGTGATTCGGGATCAAAGGAAGCGCCTCCCCATTCTCCCCCTCCATCCATCCCTGGAAAAAGCACGAGTGACTTTTCCGGATGTGGAGGTGCCCAGGTGTCCCCAAAAATGGCATTTGAAAGCTGGCTACGGATATCTGTTTCCCATTCAGGGCTTAAATTTAGAATGTTTTTTTCCTCATAAACCAAGTTCATAAACGGTTCAGGCAAGGAGGGGATGGGTTGGGTTTTCGAACTTACCTCCCCTGGCATTTGGGTTTGGCTAATGGGAGTTTCAACGATTGGCCAGACAGGTTTTCCAGTTTCCCGATCAAAAACGTAGGTATAACCTTGTTTGGAAATTTGTGCCACAGCATCGATCCATTTCCCATCTTTTTGGATTCGGATCAGATTGGGATTGGCTGGAAAATCTCTGTCCCACACGTCGTGGTGAACTGCCTGAAAATGCCAGATTCGCTTTCCTGTCTGGGCATCAAGAGCCAAAAGTGAGTTGGCATACAGATTGTCTCCATTTCGGTAGCCACCCCAAAAATCATAGGTGGCCGAACCAGTCGGCACAAAAATGATCCCCCTAGCATAATCCACGGTCATTCCTGCCCAGTTGTTGGCTCCGCCCATATTCGGGATGTATTTCGGGTCCCAGGTTTCATAGCCCTCCTCACCGGCTTGTGGGATGGTATGGAAAATCCATTCCCGCTTCCCAGTTTTTACATTGTAAGCTCGGATATGTCCGGGTGCTGCATCTAGTCCCTCAGACAGACGCATTCCCAGAATCAATTTGTCTTCAAAAACAACTCCGGGAGAATTGGATACAATCAGAAAATCTTCCAAGTCGGTATCTAGACCTTTCCGAAGATCCACTTTTCCTTGATCCCCAAAAGTCAAGATTGGCTCCCCTGTACCGGCATTTAGTGCCATCAACCAGTTGCCAGCTGTAAATAATATACGCTTTTCATTCCCCTCCGCCCAATAGCTCACCCCACGGTTGGTACCTGCCCAGGAATTCTCACCTCCCAACACCATAAACGGATCAAAACGCCAAATCTCCTCTCCTGTAGCCGCATTCAGTGCAAAAACATCCAGTTTGGGCGTGGTGCCGTAAAGCAGGTCGCCCACGAGGATGGGTTGGCATTGAATCTGACTTCGCTCCGTGGCGTCACCGGTGTGGTAAGTCCATGCTACTTGGAGTTGAGATACGTTTTCTTTGTTGATTTGGGTCAATGCCGAATACCTCGAACCATCTTCAGGCCCGCCATAATGGGACCAGTCTGTATAGTCTATTTCCCGGGCCTTTTGGCTACAGGAGAATGTAAATAGGCAGAGGACGACAAAAAGAGATTTATTGAAGACCATTTGGGTGAATTTGGAGTCTAAGAATGGAAGTTTTTGAATTACACCAAATTAGACATAAAAAATCAAATCCGCAGCACCTTTTTTCTGGAGCCTCAAGGGTTGGATTACCCATTAAATCGACTAAATAAGCGTTATCCTAACCTTTTTCTCTTTTAGTTTTTGATTGTTGACCTTGGGCAGAACCTGCTCTAGAACAGCTGATTTTACCGCAACAAAAGCACAATCGACCTTCAGTTCAATTGTTCCAAGTTCGGCTGCATGGATCCCCCCTTGTTTAAAAAAGAAGCCTGCAATATCCCCCTTCGAAATTTTATCCTTTCTTCCTCCTGAAATCAGTAAGGTGCTCCAAGGCGAGGCAACGGGTAGGGTGGAGGGAAGCAATTTTTCAAGTTCCGGCTTTCCTGCAAAATCAGGAAGGGATTCTTTTTCGTACTGCAAGATGTAGGCAGTTCCTTGGCTATTCATCCGTGCCGTACGCCCATTTCGATGGATAAACTCCTCTGCTCGGAGAGGGAGATGGTAGTGGATGATGAAGTCGAGCTCTGGTACATCAATTCCTCGTGCGGCCAAGTCTGTAGCAAGGAGTAGTGGGTAAGTACCATTTCTAAATTTGATTAGGGATCGTTCCCGATCAATCTGCTCCATACCTCCAAAAAAAATTCCATGGGAAATGCCTTTTTCGCTTAGGAATTCACTTACCCGTTGGATGGAGTCCTTGAAATTGCAAAAGATGATGCCATTCTTCGACCCCAGCTGACCGAGTAATTGTCCGAGGGTTTCGAGCCTATCTTTGGTAGGGCAAAATACCTTTTTGACTTGGAGATGGGAAATTTTATCACCAAGGAAATCTAGGATTTGTGGAGATTTTAGTCCTACGAAACCGGGAATTTCCACCCCTTGTGTGGCTGAGGTTAGAATTTTTCGGCCCACTCGTGGCAGCGCCTGGAGGATGTCTCGCATTTCTCCTTCAAAGCCTATCTCTAGGGATTTGTCAAATTCATCTAAGACCAGGCTCTGAATATAGGTGGTGTCAAAGGCTCCTCTTCTCAGGTGGTCAGCCACTCGTCCCGGAGTGCCGACGAGCACTGCAGGGCGGTGTTTGATTTCCATCCGGTCCTTTGAGCCTGCTCTCCCTCCGTAGACGGCATTTACTTTAAAGCCTGTTCCCATCTTCCGAACTACCTGCTCGATTTGGATGGCCAGCTCCCGGGAAGGAACCAAAATTAAAAGTTGAACCTCCTCACATGCGGGATCGAGTCGCATAAGCAGTGGCAGAAGAAAAGCCAAGGTCTTCCC
>SXGQ01519669.1_pt1 | contig 58615 bp, 42 predicted proteins | sample 3178371 | NCBI WGS metagenome assembly SXGQ01 (sample SAMN11356859, study PRJNA531348) | freshwater metagenome | isolation source: freshwater sample F1-20 | place: China: Fuxian Lake, Yuxi | collected 2017-12-25
GAGGAGCGCAGCGACGAAGCAATCCAGCCGATCTCACTGCGCGAAGCGCCCCCAATTCTCAAAAATCCCCACCTCTTTTCCATGCCTCCTGAATCCGCTCCATCATTCGACCCCGCATCCCGTCGCCACTTTTTCAGCCGGTGCGCGCTCGGCTTGGGCGGCATCGCCATGGCCTCCATGCTCAACGAGCGCCGCGCCCACGGTGCGGCACCGTCGCCTGCACCCGCCGCACCCGGCGGCCCCGCCCCGATCGCCGATCCCATGGCGCCCCGGCCCACTCATTTCCCCGCGCGCGCCAAAAACGTCATCTATCTGTTCATGGCCGGCGGTCCGAGCCAACTCGACCTGTTCGATTACAAACCCCGCCTCGCCGCTCTTAACGGCCAGCCCGTTCCCGAATCGCTGATTGCCGGCAAGCGCTTCGCGTTCATGGACACCTCGCACGGCACGAAACTCCTCGGCAGCCGCCGCACCTTCGCGCAACACGGCCGCAGCGGCGCGTGGGTCTCCGATCTTTTCCCCTACACCGCGGGCGTCGTCGACGACATCACCCTGCTCAAATCCTGCGCCGCCGATCTCTTCAATCACGCCCCGGCCAAACTTTTCATGAACACCGGCTCGGGGCAATTCGGTCGCCCGAGCATGGGCTCGTGGATCACCTACGGCCTCGGCAGTGAGTCGCACAATCTCCCGGGCTTCGTCGTCCTGCAATCCGGCCCGCGCGGTCCCCGTGGCGGCGCCGTCAATTGGGGTACCGGCTTTCTGCCCACGACCTACCAAGGGGTTCCTTTCCGGGGCAACGGCGACCCGATCCTCAATCTCACCAGTCCCAAAGGCATCACCGCCGTCCGCCAACGCCAGGCCATCGACGCGATCCGCGATCTCAATCTCCAGCAGGCCGTCGCCACCGGCGACGCCGAGATTCACACGCGCATCGCCGCCTACGAGATGGCCAGCCGGATGCAGTCCAGCGCCCCCGAACTCGTCGATCTGAGCAGCGAGACCGAGGCCACGCTCAAGCTCTACGGCGTCGAAAAAGACAAACCGTCCTTCGCCCGCAACTGTCTGCTCGCCCGACGTCTCGTCGAGCGCGGTTCCCGGTTCATCCAACTTTATCACACCAATTGGGACAGCCATGGCGGCCCCGGCGAGAATCTCCAATCCGACTTCGAAGCCCGCTGCCGCGAAGTTGACCAAGGCCAAGCCGCCCTCGTCACCGACCTCAAACAACGCGGCCTCCTCAAAGACACGCTCGTCGTCTGGGGCGGCGAGTTCGGCCGCACACCCATGGGCGAGAACCGCGACACCACCGGCCGCAACCACCACATCGACGCGTTCACCATGTGGTTCGCCGGCGGCGGCACGAAGCCCGGCACGATCATCGGCGAGACCGACGAACTCGGTTTCAACGCCGTCACCGACCGCGCCCACGTCCACGACATCCACGCGACAATCCTTCATCTCCTTGGGATCGATCACAAAAAACTGACCTTCCGTTTTCAAGGCCGGGACTTCCGCCTCACCGACGTCCACGGCCACCTGATCGAAAAACTCCTCGCCTAGACCTTCTCGGTCATTGCGAGAAGCGCAGCGACGAAGCAATCCAGCCGACTACCCCAGCGCGGAGCGCGTCCCAATTTCCCGACCTTCCCGACCCGCCCTCCGGCCCCGCGCCCACCCACACCCACGCCATGTTCACCCGCCGTCACTTCCTCAAAACCACCGGCACCGCCGCCGCCTGCACGTTCTTGCCCGCCCGCGCCCGTGCGGTTTCCGCCCCGGCCGTGCTCGGCCAAGGTGATTTTCGCTACCGCGTCGTCCCCGGCTGGGGCGTCCTCGGCGCCGATACGCCCGTGAAGAATTGCCACGGCCTCGCCCGCGACCGCGCCGGCCACATCATTCTCCTCACCGATCACGTCGCCAACAACGTCATCGTCTACGACCGCGCCGGCCGCCTCGTCCATAAATGGGGCACCGCCTACCCCGGTGCGCACGGCCTTTCGCTGGTGACCGAGGGCAATCGCGACGTCCTCTTCATCACGGATCTCTCACGAAATCTCGTCGTCAAAACCACGCTCGATGGCACCGTGCTCGACGAATGGCGTTGGCCGGAGCACTCCGGCCACTACGAGAAAGCCGATCAATATCGCCCGTCGTGGACCCTCCACCTGCCCAACGGCGAGTTCTACGTGCTCGATGGTTACGGCCGCGATCACATCCTGCACTACGGCGCCGACGGTAAACTCATCCGCGTCTTTGGCGGCGCCAAGGGCGGCATTGCCCACTGGGGTCCACACGGCGGCATGATCGACTCACCGAAAAATTCTGATCCCACGCTCCTGATCGCGATGAGCGACCAGCAGTATCTCCTCCGCCTCGCGCTCGACGGCCGCCACCTCGGACGCACCCCGCTGCCCGGCGGTAACCCCCGCCAAATAAGCCGTCACGGCGACCACTATTTCGTCGCGCACCTGGCCGACAACTGGCCCAAGGACCGCTCTAGCCGCGGCTTCCTTTCCGTGCTCGATGCCAACCTCCTCGTCGTCTCGAACATCGCCGGCACCGCGCCCGTTTATTCCGACGCCGGCGAACTCCAGCCGATGAAGACGCAAGAGCCCGTGTTCATCCACCCTCACGATCTGCTCGTCGACGACGACAGCCTCTACGTCGCCCAGTTCGCCTCCAACCAGACTTACCCCATCAAGCTCGAACGCATTTAAAAAGCAGGTCTCCGACCTGCCCTTCCGTTCCCTCGACAAGGAGAGCTCGCCCGCGACCTCGCGCTCCGCCCGCCAAATCCCTCCTCCTTGCCCCACTCGGCCCACCATCGGCTCTCCCTTTTCATGCAAATTCGCTTACCCCTTTTCCTAGCGCTCACTGTCCCCTCATTTTTCCTGTCTGCCGCCCCCGCCGCTCACGCCGCCCTCACGCCCGACGAGCAAAAGATCGTGGCCGCCGTCAACGCGCAGGTCGGCACCTTTGCCCGCGATCTGGAGCAACACGTGAAACTCGACAGCACCACCGAGAACCTCGCCGGAGTTCGCAAACTCTCCGATCTCTACGGCGCGCAACTCTCCGCCCTCGGCCTCACCTATCGTTTCGCCGCGCTCCCCGCTGCCACCGGCCGCGCCGGGCACCTGATCGCCGAGCACGCAGGCAGCCGGGGCCAACGGGTGCTCCTCATCGGGCACCTCGACACCGTCCTGCCCGGCGGCAACTTCCGCCGCGACGGCGACAAGGCCTTCGGCTCCGGCGCGAGCGACATCAAGGGCGGCAACCTCGTCATCGTCTACGCCCTCCGCGCCCTTCACGCCGCTGGCCTGCTCGCCGACACCCGCATCATCGTCGTCATGACCGGCGACGAGGAAGCCGTCGGCCGTCCCGTGGAAACCGCCCGCGCCGAGCTCTTCGCCGCCGCGCAGCGCAGCGATGTGGCGCTCGCCTTTGAAGGCGCCATCGGGAAAACAGGTACCGTCGCCCGCCGCGGGAGCGCGTCGTGGGAAGTCGAAGTCCAAGGCGCCACCGGCCATTCTTCCGGCATATTTTCCGCCGCGATGGGCGCGGGCTCCGTTTACGAGGCCGCCCGCATTCTCTCCGGCTTCTATGCGGAACTTCGCCCCCTCGACGGCCTCACGCTCAACCCCGCCCTCATCGTTGGCGGCACCGAAACCACGCTCGACCGCACCGGCGGAAAGACCGAGGGCAAGACCAACATCACCGCGCAGAGCACCCGCATCCGCGGCGACCTCCGCACCACCAGCGCCGCCCAGCTTGCCCAAGCCCAGGCCCTCATGCGCGCCATCGTCGCTAAAAATCTTCCGCGCACCTCCGCCACCATCACCTTTAGCGAGGGCTATCCCGCCATGCCCGATTCCCCCGCCAACCGCGCCGTGCTCGCCCAACTCGACCAAGCCAGCCGCGACCTGGGCTTCGGCGCCATCACCGCCTACGACCCACGTTCCCGCGGCGCCGGCGACATCGCGTTTGTCTCGCCTCCGCTGCCCGCGCTCGACGGCCTCGGCCTCCGCGGCGGCGGCGTCCACGCCACCGGCGAATGGGCCGACCTGGCCACCGCTCCCGAAATCATCCAGCGCACCGCCCTCCTCATTTACCGCCTCACTCGCTGACCCGCACCGTCGTCTTTTCGCCAAAGCCCCAAGACGGTTCGGATTCTACTTTCTGGAGACGCGATACCCTCGTCGCGTTCCGCGCCCCGAACCCGATCCGAAGCCCCCGAGAATTGTCGGTCCAGCAACACCTCAGACCTACGACGGACCCGGTGAAGTTACACCGTTACACTTGACAGCAGGCCTATGTATTTCAGCGTGCCGGCATGGGTTCGATCACCATCAAGGAACTGCACGCCACGACTGGCGAACACGTCCGGCGCGCAGGAGAGTCCCGAACTCCCATGGTCGTCACGGATCGCGGCCAACCCGTCGCCGTCCTGGCAAACCCGGCCCTGCTGACGCCCCGCCGTCGGACGCGCACGCTCCTGCCCGAATTTGCCGCGATGATGGCCCGTAAGCCCGGACGCGATCTCCAAACCGATCTCGATACCGTGCGGGGCGACCGATGATTTTCTGCGACACCTCCACGGTCGCGAAGCTCTACGTCCCCGAGACTGAATCCGTTGCCGTCCGCCGGCGGCTTGAATCCGAGGACATCGTTTACGTCTCCGAACTGGTGCGGGCCGAATTGATGGCGGTCTTTCACCGTCGACTGCGCGAGGACAAGTGGACCCGCACTGATTTTTCCGCCGCCGTCCGCCAGTTTACCGCCGACGATATCGGAGGGTTTTGGACTTGGCTGCCGCTCGACGGCACCATCGCCGCCGCCGCCGCGCGGATTTTTGCGAGCCTCCCGGAAACGGTCTTTTTGCGCACCGCCGATTGCCTCCACTTGGTGACCGCCGTGCAGCACAATCTTCCCGAAATTTTCACCCACGACAAACACCAGATCGCCGCCAGCCAAGCCTTGGGCATCGTCCCCGTTGTGATTCGTTCTTCTGACCGCGTGCCGCCCGTTTAGCCGGCAAGAGACTAACCGGGCCCCTCGCTTTGCGAGTTCTCGCCTTCCCGACTATCGCAGTCCCAATCCATTTCCCCATGAAATCCCCCTGCCTCCCGCTCCTCCTCGCGTTCCTCGCCTTCGGCGCCCCGCTCACCCGCGCCGCCGACTCCGCCAAAACCACCGCACCCATCCGCGCCCTCCTCATCACCGGTGGCTGCTGCCACGATTATGATTTTCAGGCCAAAGCCCTCACTGAGGGCGTCAAGCAGGTCGGCAACGTCACGTGGACCGTCGTCAACGAAGGCGGCAAGACCACCCGCGCCCAGATCAAACTCTACGATGATCCCAACTGGGCCAAAGCCTACGATGTCGTCGTGCACAACGAGTGCTTCGCCGACACCAACGATCCGGCCTACATCGCAAAAATTCTCGCCGGTCATCGCGCCGGCACTCCCGCCGTCGTGATCCATTGCGCGATGCACACCTACCGCGCCCTCGCCGAGGATTCGTGGCGCGAGTTCTTGGGCGTCACCAGCCGCAAGCACGACCATCAGGCGAACTACGCCGTCATCCCCACCACGGCCGGCCAAACTCACCCTGCGCTCCGCGGCTTCCCCGCCGTCTGGACCACGCCCATGGACGAACTCTACATCATCGAGAAGCTCTGGCCCAAGGCGCAGGCTCTCGCGGTTTCAAAAAGTGAAAAAGACGGCAAGGACCACGCCGCCATCTGGACCAACGACTACCACGGCACCCGGGTTTTCGGCACAACCTTTGGTCACGGCAACGCCACGTGGGCCGATCCGATCTTCATCCGCACCGTCGCCCAAGGCCTGCTCTGGGCCAGCGGCCGATCCAAGAGCGTCCCGTAATCCGGACGTCCCAGAAAGAGCAGACGGTCACGGCGAGTCTCCCGCCACGGAGGGAGATGAAGCATTCCAGCGAGGTCGCCACCGCGCGTTCCGCGCACCACGCGATGACCGCACGGGTGGGCGGAACCGCAAAACTCAACGTTTGGCGACGTCCTGCACGCAGCGAAAACCTGCGTGATTGCTGCCCGTATCGGGCGCGCCTTTGCCCCGCGTGCCCACCATGTAACGGGTGCAATATTGGTCGGTGCAAAGGAACGAGCCGCTCCGCTGCACGCGTTTTGCCATTCCGGGCTCGGCGGGATCATAGCTCTCGCTTTGGGCCACTCCCCGCGGATCGCGGACGACGCCGCCGCCCGCCGCCTTCACCGCGAGCGCATACGCATCGGGCCGATACCAATCGCTGCACCACTCCCACACGTTTCCCGACATGTCGAAAAGGCCGTAGGCATTGGCCGGGAATGAAGCCACGGGCGCGATGCCGGTATAACCGTCGCCCGCGTCATTCTGATGCGGGAACGCCCCCTGCCAAATGTTGGCCAGCCACTTGCCCTCGACCGTGAGATCGGCGCCCCATGTGTAGCGTTGGCCCGTCAACCCACCCCGCGCGGCAAACTCCCACTCGGCTTCCGTCGGCAAACGCTTTCCGGCCCAGGCGGCGTAGGCCTCGGCGTCGGCGTAGGCGATATGAACGACAGGCTCACGGTCGCGGCCCGTTAGATTGCTCGCCGGACCGGTCGGATGACGCCAGTTGGCACCGGGGACGTAGCGCCACCACCGCAGGGCGTTGCCGAGCGGCACGGGTTCGCGGGGCTGGACAAACACAATCGAACCGGCGACCAACATCTCCGGCGGCGCACCGGGATAATCTTCGGGACGCGGGACTTTTTCCGCAAACGTCACGTAGCCCGTGGCCGCGACGAACCGGGCAAACTCGGCGTTGGTGACCTCGGTGCGGTCCATCCAAAATCCGCCGACCGATACGCGGTGAATGGGCCGCGCGTCCTCCATCGGCTCGTTGCCACCGCAGAGTTCGCGACGTGGATCGCTTGAACCCATCGAGAACTCGCCGCCCGGAATCCAAGCCATGCCCTCGGGCGCAGGCGTGGGCGCGACGGAGGCGGAATCAATGACGGTGGGAAGATAGCGGTCCGCGCCCTCGGGCGCGGCAGAGGGAACAGACAGGCCCGGACGCGACAGCATCGCGGGCGGAGACACGGCGAACGTGGCGCTCAAGATACCGATGACAGCAAACAAGACGACGACCCCGGCCGGGCGAATAGTAAACGGATTCATGCGAAAGTGGGAGTGACGGAGCAAAGACGGCCGGGCGGAGAATACAGACCGAAAAAGCGGGGCGCGCAGGACGTCAACAGGACAGGTTTCGAGCAGCAGAGTGAAACCTAGCGTGGGCGTCCTGCCCGTGTTCCAAACCCGGGCAGGACGCTCCAACTACGCCGGGTCACGGATCGACGTCGTAGACCTCAATCAGGCCGATGCCGGTGTTATTGGTCGTGCCGACGCCGCTCAGTTGGGCCGTATAGGACCCGGGCGGAAGCATGATGATGATCGCGGAGTCCAGACTGCCGTTGGCCAACGGGAAGACGCCGGCGCCGGCCGTGGCGGCCGCGATGAACGCGGCATCCTCGCCGGAAGCCCAGTTGTCGTTGGTGGCAAGAATCCGGCGCTGCGGCGTCGCATCGAACAGCGTGAGCTGCGGGTCATTCAGCACGGAATTGGTCGCGATGCCGGGGAAGATGCGGAGGGTCGGGCCGATGCCGCGGATGAGCACGCGGCGGGTCACGGTGCCGGTGACGGCGAAGCCCGCGATGAGCACGTTTTCACCTGAGCCCACGTTGGTGCGGGTCGAGACGCCGATCGCCTTGGGTCCGGTGAGCGCGATGCTGGCGTCGTAGACCTCCACGATGGCGACGCCGGTGGTGTTACCGGCTCCGCGCGCCTGTACGGTGTAGCTGCCGGGATTGAGGGTCGCGAGAACGACCGCGTCGCGGGAGTTGGCAGGCAGTGGGAAGGTACGCAGACGCGTGGTAGCTTGCTGGATCGCCGTGACCGCGGCCGCGCCGCCGACCTGCGTGCCCCAATCCTCGTTCGTCTGCACCACAGCACCGGCCGAGTTGAGCAGCGTGAGATTCGGATCCGCCAAGAAACCGGTGATCCCCTGCCCGGCGAGGGTAGGTCCGATTACCCGGATGAGCATCTGTTTCGTGCCTGTGCCGGTGACCGCAAAACCGGCCGTAAGAACGTTGGCGCCGTTGCCGGCGAGGCCGCGTGAGGAAATACTGCCGAGACGCGTGGGCGCGGTGGAGAGTGTGAGCAAAGCCGGATTGCTCGTGACCGAGCCGGCGCTGGTCGTGACCACGACGGAATAATTACCGGCCTGCGGCGTATTCACATTGGACAGAAGCAGGGTCGCGGAGTTTGCACCCGAGATTGGTGCGCCGTTCTGCAGCCACTGGTATCGGATGGGCGGAGCGCCGATGGCCACGACAGAGAAGATCGCACCGGAGCGCGGAGCGATCGTGAGCGGTTGGGGTTGCCTCGTGATCGTCACGTAGCGGAAGGAGTAAAGCGGATCCTTCAGCGCCGCGTCGGCGACCGCCGTGAGATCGGGCAGCGCCATGAGCGCGACGATGCGCGTGGCGACTTGGGCGGCGGTCGAAACCGTGTTGGTCGTGGCCGCCGCTTCCTGCGGAGTAACGACCGTCGGCCGATTGAGTTGGTAATACAACGCGGCCGTGCGGCCGGCGGCGATGAGGGCGGCGTTGCCGGCATTGCGGATCGAGATGAACTCGGCGATGGCGGTGTTGAGCCCGACCGGTTGGTAGCCGCGGCCGATGCCGAGCGACACGTTCGCCGTGTCGTTGCTCATGAAACGCAACACATCGAGGTCGCTGGGTCCGGCGAGACCGGCTCCGGTGTGCAAGCGGGCAAGGAACGTCCGGGCCGGCAGCACGCCGTTGGGATTGTTGAGGAGCGCGACGGTGGGCGTGGCGCCGTATTTCACAAGATACTCGGGCGAACCAATAATCGCTCCGACAACGTTCGGCAGGCTGCCGCGATTATTGAAGATCGTGGTGTAATTGGCAGTCGTCGGCCACTCGCCCATCAGCAGCCAGTAGGCGGCGAGTGCGTTGGAGATTTGGTTAAAATTGGCGTTGTTGAACGCACCGTTGCCCGTGGCGAGATTGGCGGCGAACTGCGCCCGCGTGAGGGCACCGGAGGCGAGCTGGGACTCAAACGCCGCGAGTTGCACCGCGTTCGGCGTCGCGGCCGCGATATCGGTCGCCGTCTGCAAGATAAACGCTGTGTCGTCGAGCAGAGGATTGTTGGGCCGCACGGTGACATTCAGCACTTGGGAAATCGCGGTGTTGCCGGTGTTGTCCGTCGCGATCGCGTAGACGTTATAGGTTCCGGTCGGCGAAGGCGTGTAGGTGAACGACCAGGTCGGCCCGGCACCGTTCAAACCGCCGCCCGGGATCGCGACGCCGTTGGAGAAATACGTCACGGAATTTATCGTGCCGTCGGAATCCTGCGGGGTCGCGGTCAGGGTAACGGTGCGGCCAAAGGCCACGGACGCCGGCGTGGCCGCGATGCTGAGCGTGGGCGCGGCGCTGGCCGCCGTCGTGAGGTTGAGATTGCTGATGCCCGTCGCGACCGCGTTGCCGGCATTGTCGCGGGCGACGGCTTGCACTTCATAACTCCCGGCGGTCAGACCGGCGAAGCTCGTGGGAATCCGCCACAGATTCCCGAGTTGTTCGCGGACGCCGAAGCCGAGGCTGTTGCGATTGAGGAAGAACTCGACCGACTCGATGAAGCCATCGCCGTCGGTCGCGGTGGCCGTCAGCGAAACCGTCGAGGCGGTGGTGGTCGTGCCGGGAAAATTGGTGAGCGTGATCACCGGCAAATTGCCCGAAGCGTTGTTCAATTGAACCGTGCGGGTCGTCGGGCTGGTCGTCGAAATGGTGCCGCCGGCGAGGGAGGCCGTCAGGCCGATCGTATAGGTGTCGGCGACGGTGTTGGTGAAGATACCGCGGTACGTCGTGGTGGTGCCGACCCGCGTGGCGGTAATCGACGGAACGTTGCGGCCGCCCGAGCCTCTGACGGTGAATTGGACCGTGGGGGTGAGCGTCTGATCGGCCAACGTGACGGTGGCGGCGAGATAGGTCGGAGCACCGACGGTGGTGACGGTCGAATTGTCGGTCGGGAGATTGAGGGTGACCACCGGCGCAGCGGTGGCGGTCACGGTGAGCGTGACCACGGTCGAAATGCTCGTGTTGCCCGTGTCATCGGTGACCGAGGCAAAGAGTCGGAACGTGCCGGCCGCGGTCGGTGTAAAATTGAACGAAGCGACCCCGCCGTTGATCGGATTGAGCTGCGCGGCGCCCGATGGCACTCCGTTGGAGTAGAGCTGGATCGAGGCGACGTTGCCGTCCGTGTCGGTCGGGAGCGCGAGGAGCTGGAAGGTGTTGCCCTGCGCGATCGTCGTGCCGCCGAGAGCTTGGACTTGGATCGTCGGCGGAGCGCTCGACGAGGGGTTCACGGTGAGGTTGACGAGGCCAGATTGCGTCTGGACGCCGCTGTTGTCGCGGGCGATGACGAAGAGCTGCACCGGATAAGCGCCGGCGCCGTTGGGCGTGATCGCGGAGAAATCGAAAGCGCCGAAGTTGTAAACGAGCCGGTAGAGATTCGCGGTCGGGACCTCGCGCGCGCCGGCGCCGAGCCGAGTGGCGTTGATGCCGTCGGTGAGGAAAAACTCCACGGAGGCGATGTTCAGCGAGGTGTTACCGGGGGCGACCGTCGCCACAATATTCGCGGTGGAAAGCGTTTGCAGGCCGAGACCGGGGATCGGATTCACGCCCACGCCGGTGATGACGGGCGGCGGGGTCGTGAGAGCGACCACGCTGACGTAGGTCGGGAGCGAGGTTGAGGTCAGAGAATTAGTATCGGTCACGCGGGCGGTGATCGGTGCGACACCCAACTGCGCGGTGGTCGGCGTCCAAAGCAATGAGTAGGTGCTGCCGTTGGCTACGGTCGGAGTCGTGCGGGTACCGACGACATTCCCAGAAACAAGAAATTCCACGAGCAGGACCGTCGCGGCGCTTCCGCCGGTAGCGGTGGCCGTAAGGGTGAGCGGCACGCCAGGGGTTGCCCGGGTAGGTGCCACTTGGGTGCCGAGCGGCGACGTGATTGCAACGGATGGGCTCGTAAAGGCGGCCGTTACGGTCGCCGCGTTCGAGAGCGTGGTGTTACCTCGATCGTCGGTGGCGATCGCTTCGATGACGTACCTACCAGGAAGGGTTGGAACAAATGAGCCGACGTAGGGAGAGGCCACGACCGGACTACCCACCGGCGCCCCGTTGGCGAAAAACTGAACGCTGGAGACACTGCCACCGACGCCCAGCGCGGTTGCTGCGAGGCTGATGGCCGTACCAGGAATGGCGACCGAACCATTGGTCGGCGTGATCAGGGTGGAGGTCGGCGGCCGACCGACCGCTGAAACCACGGTAAGGGTCTGTGAAACATCGCGGAAGAAACCGGCATTGTCGATCGATCGGACGGTCAGCGAGTAAAGGCCGGTGGCCGCGGGCGCCACGTATTTGTAGACGTAGGGTGCGGTGGTCATCTGTCCGACTTTGATGCCATCGATGTAGAACTCGACGCCGACAATGGCACGGCCCGCTGCGGCTTGGGTGGTCGCGAGCACGAAGCGCGTCGCTCCGGCCGGCAAGGTGGTGCCGGGCGCGACACCGGGCGAAAGAGCCACCGTCAATGCGGGAGCCGTGGTGTCCGAAACAACCACGTTCACGATCGACGACGTCGCCGCGACGGTGAGTGAATCGATGGCGCGGGCCGTCAACTGAATGGTGCCCGCGACGGTCGGCGTCCACGCGATCGAATACGGCGCGGTCGTGACCGGCGCGCCAATGGCCACACCGTTGGCAAAAAACGCGACTGAGCTGATGGTCGCTCCGGTGCTAGCGCTGGCTGAAGCCGTGACGGTGACTGAAGTTCCCACGGTGGCGGTGGCGTTGTTAACCGGCGAGCTAATGGCGACCGTGGTCACAGCGGCTGCGGCTGCCGTGACGCTGACCGCGCTGGAGGTTACCACCGCACCCGTTGAGTCGGTGACACGGGCCGTAAGAGAAAAATTACCCGGCGCAGGCGGAGTCCACGTTGCCGTGTAGGGCGCCGTCGAGACGGTGCTAATCACGGTAGTGCCGACGAGGAACTGGACTTGCGCAACAGTCGCGCCAGTTCCCGGAGCGGCGGTCGCCGTGAGGGTGACATTGCTACCGGCGGTAACGACTGCACCCGTCGAGGGCGCGGTGAGTGAAATCGAAGGAGCTGCGGCAGCGACCACGTTTACGTTAACAACCGACGAGGTGACGGCAGTACCGTTGGAGTCGGTCACCCGAGCGGTGAGCGACGAGATACCGGCGGCTGTCGGCGTCCACGCGACGCTGTAATTGGAGCCGGCCGTGGGCGAAAGGGCGGTGCCGACGACGGTGGAGCCGGAGAGAAAATCGACGCGGGTGACGGTGGTGCCGCTGCTCGCCGCAGCGGTGGCGCTCAACGTCGCGGCGGTGCCCAGCGTGAGCGACGCGCCGTTGGTGGGCGCAGTCAGGGAAACCGTGGGCACGCCCGCGGCCGCAACCGTGACGTTGACGGCGGAGGAAGTGATGGCGGCACCGCTGGAATCAGTGACCCGGGCCGTGAGTGCGAAATTTCCCGCCGCAGAAGGAATCCAGGTGGTTGAGTAAGGCGCGGTGGTCACCGTGCCCACAATCGTGGTGCCGACGAGGAACTGGACTTGCGCAACAGTCGCGCCCGCGCCGGGCGCGGCGTTCGCCGTGAGGGTGACATTGCTACCGGCGGTAACGACTGCACCCGTCAACGGCGCGGTGAGTGAAATAGTAGGCGCTGCGGCAGCGGCCACGTTTACGTTAACAATCGACGAGGTGACGGCGGTCCCGTTGGAGTCGGTCACTCGGGCGGTGAGCGACGAGATACCGGCGGCCGTCGGCGTCCAAGCGACACTGTAATTGGAACCGGCCGTGGGGGCTAATGCCGTGCCGACTACCGTGGTGCCCGAGAGAAAATCGACGCGGGCTACGGTCGTGCCGCTGCTCGCCACCGCGGTGGCACTCAACGTCGCGGCAGTGCCCAGCGTGAGCGACGAGCCGTTGGTGGGCGCGGTCAGGGAGACCGTAGGCACGCCTGCGGCAACGGTGACATTGACGGTGGAGGACGTGATGGCGGCACCGTTGGAGTCAGTGACGCGGGCCGTGAGCGCGGCGGCCCCGGTAGCGGTAGGGGTCCAATTAATCGTGTAAGGCGCAGCCGTAGCGGTACCGACAAGCGCAGTGCCGACGAGGAAATCAACTTTGGCGATCGTGGCCGGGCTAACTGCCGTAGCCGCTGCGGTGATAGGAACGACCGCCCCTAAGGCCACCCCAGCACCCGTCGAAGGACTGGTGAGGCTCACCGAGGGCACGGTGATTGTGACGACGACAGCGGTCGAAGTCGCCGTGAAGCTATTTGAATCGGTCACCCGGGCGGTGAGGCTGGCGGAACCGGCCGCAGCCGGCGTCCAGCTAAACGAATACGGAGCAGTGAACGACGATCCGAGCACGGTGGCGCCCGAGAGAAAATCGACGCGGCTCACGGTGGCGCCGGCGGGCGCGGTGGCGTTGGCGGTGAGATTGACGGCCGCGCCGAGTCCGAGGGAGGAGGCGTTGGCCGGATTGGTCAGCGAGACCGTCGTCTCGGTGCTGGTAACCGTAACCAGTACCAGCGGGGAGGTCGCAGTGTTGAGGTTAGGAGATGTGCCGGTGGTGACCGTCGAGGTGTCGGTGACGACCGCGGTCAGCGTGTAACTACCGGTCGAGGAGGGAGTCCACGTCGTGGAATACACCCCGAAGGCGCCGCCGCCTACCGTGCCGATGGAAACACTGTTCACGAAAAACTCGACCCTCGAGACTTGAGTGCCGCTTGGGCTGCTCCCGATGGCAGTGGTGGCATTGATCGTGATCGTGGGCGTGGCGGCTGCGTTGATGGAGCTACCAGTCGTCGGCGACGTGATTGAAATCGTCGGTGTGGCTTGGGCGACGGTGGCGACGAGTAGCGCGCACGCAGCCGCGAACGCGCGGCGGAGAGAGAAGGCGGGCGGGGCGGAAATCGCGTTGGGGACAACGCGATCCGCCTCGGAGCAGTGAGTGTTCATGGGCGGGGCTCCGGGTTGAGATTATTTGTTGCCGTCGCGCGTGCGGCCTTCGGCGCTGGCCGGCGTGACGATCGTCGGATTCTGGAAGAGCGAATTGGCCGGCGTGCTCTTCAGGTTCTGCTTCTGCGGCGAACCGCCGGGACTGAGCAGGTTGGCCGTGACGAAGATGAGGAGATTGCGCTTCTGCGAGCTCTCGCCCTTGGAGCGGAAGAGCCGGCCGACGAGCGGGATGTCGCCGAAGAACGGGACCTTGTCGTTCACTTTCTTAACTTCCTCACGGGTGAGGCCGCCCATCACGAGCGTCGCACCGTCCCAGATCGTGACCTTGGTCGTGATCTCGCGGACGGAGAAGATCGGCTGATAGAAACCGGGCGGCACCGTGACGGTGGTGCCCGACGAGATGGCGATGCTGGGGCCGCCGTATTCGACGAAGCCCTCGAACTCGGTGACCTTGGGGTTGAGATCGAGGCTGATCGAGTAGCCGTCTTCTTCGACGGTGGGCGTGACCTTCATTTCAACGCCGACGTTGCGCGAGGTGAACTCCTGCGGGGTGCCGGCGGTGATCGTGACGCCTGCGCCGCCGGTGGCCGCACCGGAAGACGAACCGACCTGGCTCTGAATCTCACCGTAGCTTTGCGGGTAACGGAATTCCTGGGCGACGACGATGTTGGCGGGATTGCCGGAGAGCACGGTGACTTTGGGCGAGCTGAGAAGATCGCTGCCTTGTTTCTGCGAGAGCGCGCGGATGGCGGCGGTGACGTCGAACTCACCGACAAAGCCGGTGATGTTGGCGAGCGCGGCAGCGGTGGACCCGAGTGAGACGCCGCCGGGAATGGTAGCCGGGGCGATGGGCACGGTGAGATTGGGTCCGCCGCTCACGGCCGTGGAACTGATCGTGAGCGAATTGCCGTTGGAGGTGCTGGGGAAGGCTCCGGCGAGCGAGCGGTTGACGTTGTCCGTGGCGTAGGTCTCGCGCGGCACGAAAACTTGTCGGCCGTTGGCATCGAGGATGGGCGCACCGGTGACGGGATTGACTTGGGCGACACCGCGGCGGGAGAGGTTCCATTTGACGCCGAGTTCTTCGAGGGCGCCTTCCTGAACTTCCATGAACTTCGACTCGATCTCGACCTGACGGACGTCGTTGTAACGGGCGAGGATGTTGCGGATGCGTTCCACGTTGCGCGCCGTCTGGGTAACGATGATCGCGGAGCCGTCGTAGGCGAGGCTGCTGCCCTCGACGGTGAAGCTCACGCCGGCTTGTTGGAGAAATCCCTTCATCGAACCGGCTTCACCGCCGGAGACGCCGCCTTCGTTGGCCGGGCCGGAGGAAGAGGTCGCATCGGCTTTGCCACCGCCGATGCCGGTCATCCGCAGCACGGTGGCGCGGGTGATCGGGAAGAAGGCGGTCTCCAAATTGCTCGTCTCGCCGCCGGGGCGGACGACGACGGCATCGGCCTGCACCTCGTATTGGTAGCCGGCGGATTCGGTCACGAAATCGAGCACCCGCTTCAGCGTGGCGTTGCGCAAGGTGAGCGTGACGACGGGATTTTTGTTAGAGGGATCGATCAGCACGATATTGGCGCCTTTCGGACTGACGCCGGTTTGGTCAAATTCCTCGGAGGCTGCGCTCAGGGCGGCGACTACTTGGCCGATCTCGGCGCGCGTAAAGCTGACGTTGGGCAGCACGATCTCGTTGAGCTTCTTCACCAGCGGGGCGGTCGCGGCCGTGGCGGCATCATCGCGCGCGCGCTCCTGATAGATACCGGGGCGTTGCCAGCCCTTGGCGACTTCCTCGAGCAATTGGGTGCGCGTTTTCTCACGGTTGAGCGCGCCGGTCTCGGCTTTTTCCTGGGCGATACGGAGCAGAAAACCTTTGGCCACGGTATTGTCGGGGGCCTGCGCCTCGACCGTACGGAACGTGCTCTGCGCGCCGTCGATGTCGCCGGCGACGTATTGCGCGCGGCCTTTGGCGATCAACTGCTCGGTCGCAGCGCGGTCGGCGAGGAACTCGGCATCGACCCCGGGCGCGGCCGTGAAGCTCGCGGCGTTGGCCGACTGGGTCTCGACGCGGGAAAGTTGACGCGTCAGGCCGGCGCTCCGGGAGCTGCCGGGTTCGAGGGCCGAAGCGGCGGCGAGGGCCGCGCGGGCACCGGCGGTGTCGCCCCGGGTGAGCAGCGACTGGGCTTGGTCGAAATAGAGAGAGGCCTGGTCGCGTTTGATCTCGGCGACGGTTTTCTGGGTGAGCGAATTCATCGGCAACGACGCCAAAGCGGTGTCGAGCGTGGCGATGGCGGCGGCGAATTGACCGTCGGCGCCCAAAGCCCGGGCGGTCGCGCGCTGGGTCGCGGCACCGGCGAGCGCGGCACTGATCCGGGCGGACTCGGCGGCAACCAAGGCATCGGCTTCCGCCTCGGCGGCGGCGCTGGCCGCGGCGGCAGATTCAACGGCGGGCGAGGCCGACCGCGGTGCAGCGTCGGGAATCTTGACCTCGATCATAGCCGGAACGTTTGCGGCGGAGGCGGCAGGCGCGGGCGCGGGCGCGGCGGCGGCGCGTTGGGCGGCGGCTTCGCGGGCGCGCGCGGCCGAGGTGATCTCGGAGCGCAGACGGGCGACCGAAGCATCGTTCGGAGCGACGGCGGAGAGCTGGTCGAGGCTGATCAGCGCGCCGGCATAATCTCCCGCGTCCCGCAAACGGAGGACATCGGCCATGAGCCGAATCTTGCGGTCTTCAGCCGAGCTTTGCGCAAAAACCCGCCCGGCCGGCACCGCGATGGAAACGACCGTGACGGCGAGCAGCAAGGAGAGGAGCGAGCGGACGGGGAACTTGGATTTCATGGCAGTAGAAGAAAGTGACTCAGGGAGCAGAAGGGGTGAGATCGGAAGAATCGAAACGAACCGGTAACGTGCGGCGCCACGGTTCATCCAGATCGGGCGAAGTTTTGACGACGTCGATTGTGGCGAGCTCGGCGTTGATCTGTTCGATGCGATAAGACGCCGCACCGACTTTAAAACTGTCGCCGGGCCGCACCTCGCGCGGGGCGGATTCGCCCTCGACCGCGACAAAAGCAAACACGTTGCCCGTCATGCGGCGTTCGCGTTGGGTCAAAATCACATCGCGGCCGGCGCGGGCATCGGTGACGACCGCCGTGCCCACGCGTTGCTTGAAGCCCATGCTTTCAGGAATGGAGATTTCCTCGCTGCGCACGGAGAAACGCCGGACCGAAAGTCCCAGATCGCCCACGCGGTGGCCGGCGGAGGCCAAGAAAATCTCGCCGCTGACGCGGTTCTCAAAAATCCCGCGCGCGTCCCCTTCCCCGCCGACATAGCCGATGAGCTGCAGCCGAAACGGCTCGGGCCGCACGCTGATGAGTTCCAAGCCGAAAGGTTCATCCGGCTGGTCGCCGCCGCCGACCGACGCCGCCGAAACCGAGAACTGGCGGGTGCGCGGGTTGTAGAAAATCTCGGGCGGGGTAAACACATCGTAGAGCCAATCCCGGCCCCGCGCGAGGGGCGCGGGCGGCGACCACACGGTCGACTTGACGACCGCGTCTGCGATCGCCGCCGGAGCGTAGGGCGGCGCGGACAACGCCGGACGGCCAATCGGCGCCGTCGCGCGATCCTGCCAAATTAGGAACCCAAACACCGCCGCCGAGACCACGGCGAGTCCCAACGCGGCAAACAAGAGAGATTTGGCCGGGTTGGGTGTGCTCATGGGGCGGAGGCGGGCGCGGCGGAAGCTGGGACAAGCTCAACGAACTCAACCGTCACGGTGAACTTGGAAATCGATTTCGCCACGATTGGGGGAATGGCCGCGGGTTTTGCGGCCACGGCATTCTTCGACGAAGAAGCCGCCGACAGCACGATCGAGGCGGCCACCGGAGCTGCCGGCGCGGGCGAGGATTCTTCGCCAGCGAGGGAAAGATCTTCGCCGGTCGCCGGCTCCACTTCCACCGTGCGCACGATCACCGGCAGCTCGAAAGTCGCGAGTTGGTTGAGCACGCTGCGCAGCGCGACCGTCGGCCCGGTGAACACCAAACGAAAAGCGCTCACCGTCACGAGCTCGGGGTTCGGTGCGGCCAGACGCGGATCCAGATCAAAGTAATCCGGCGAGATCGAAGCGTTATTCTCCGGCACGATCTCGGGCAGCGGCGCGGTCGGATCCGCGGCGACAGCGGCGGCAGCGGCCGCTAGGGCCTCAGCCCGGGCTTTGCGCTCGGTGGCCGTGAGAGGCCGCTCCCGCTTGATCGCCAAGATCGCGCGCGGGCGGGCGGCAAACAACGCATCGACCAGATACTGGGTCACCAGCCTTTGGCGGAAGACCGGCTCGATGAGCGCGGACTCCGGACCTTCGTTCGAGTAAAGGGCGAAGCCGAAATGCACGGCGCCCGGAGCGATCACGATGCCCAGTTTCCGGGCCTGCGTGCGGCTGCGTTCGGCAAAGGTCGCCAGATCGAAATACGCGTCGGTGCGGGCGGCCGGAACCTTGACGGCGGCGAGCGCGGCGCCGGCCGGTCCGTGCCCGCGCAACTCGCTCTGCATCGTGGCCAATACCGCACGGGCCCGGGCGAGGTCGGCCTCGATTTCGGTCGCAACTTCCCGCGAAGGCGCCGGCGCGGTGTCGGCCACCGCCTGGAGTTCAGCGCGGACCTGGAGCAATTTACGCTCGGCCGTTTTGGCCGCTTGGGCGCGATCCCAGATGAACCAAACCCCGCCCAGCACCGCCACGGCGATCAGCCCGAGGGCGAGGTTAAAGAATGAGAGTTTTTTTCCAGTCATCGGATGGGCCGGGATCAGAGCGGGCGCTTGGGGTTGACCACGAGCGTGAAGTCAAAACGCAAAAGACCGGGCTGCGTGCTATCGAAGCGCTCGTTCTCCACCGCCGTGACAAACGGAGATCCCGTAAATCCGCTGATGAGACTCTTCACGCGCGCAAACGACTCCGGACTCACGTTGGAAACGGGATTGGTCACATCAAGCAGCCTTCCGCTGAGGGTGAGCTTCAGCGGCGGCACCGGAGGAGCCACCGGCGCGGCCCCCTCAACGACTGGGGCCGCCTCCATCCCCTCTGCCGAAGGCGGCGGCAGGAGCTGAATGCGCTCCAACCAGACGTCGCCCACACTGGCGAGGCGGGTCTGCACATCGGCGAGAAACTCCAGCCAATTGCCCTTGGTCGCGACCAGGCCTTCAAGCGCGGCGATCTGTTTCTTCGCCTCTTCGATCTGGGCGAGGTGATCCACATTGCGCGCCTCGACCGAGCGGAGCGGGCGGAGCTGGCCCTCGACCTGGGCGACTTGGTCGTGGGCCCGGGCGACGCGGTTTTGAAAATAAAAGACCGGAGGCAACAACGCGGCGGCCGCTAGCACCGCCGCCGCAAGATAGAGCGGCTGACGTTTGCGGAAAGCCAGCGCGTCGGTAATCGCCGCCGGCAACAACGTCACCGTCGCGACCGGTTGCACCAAGCTCACCGCGAGGCCGACCAGATCGGCCATGAGATAAGAAAGGCTTTCCGCCCCGGCCGCCCGCGCATCGGCGGACACCTCGACCCCCCGCAACGGCTCGTAGCGTTCGACCGGCAGCTTCAGGCGCTCGGACAAGGTGGACAGCAAATCAACGATCAGTGAGCCGCCACCGGTGACGTAAACCTTCGCCGGTTGGGGTGCGCCCATCTGCCGCCGGTGATTCACGATCGAGCGCGCGACCTCAAGATGCAGGCGCCCGGCAAACCCCGCCGCCGCGCGCTGCACCGCGGCGCGGGCCGGCGAGTTTTCGGGTAACTCGGAGCGATCCGAAAGCACGGCGACCTTGAGCGCTTCGGCCGCGGAAAAATCGATGCGCAGTTCTTCCGAGATCGCCGCCGTGACCTGATTGCCCGCCAGCGGAAACGTGCGGATGTAGAAACGCTCGCCGTCGAGAAAGAGCAGGTTAGTCGAGCGCGCGCCGATACTTATCACGAGCGCGCTGCCGGGCGCCTCCGGATAACTGTAACGGAACGCCGCGCGAAGGGCCAAGCTGCTGGGCGTGGCCCGCTCCGGCGCGAATCCGGCGCCATCCGCCGCCGCACACAGGCTTTCAAGGGCGTCCACTTTGGCCGCGGCAAACATGACCTCGAGATCGAACCCGTCGTCGGCGATCACAACATGGTCCCAAATCACGTCGCTGAGCGGATAGGGAATATGTTGTGAGGCCTCGAACGCGAGACTCTGGGTGCGTTTCGCGGGATCAAGCGCCGGCGTCTTGATAAACTTTGTCAACGCGAGATGGCCGGGCACCGTGACGACGCAAGGCCCGGCAAGCTTCTCCCGGACGGCGACGGCCCCAAGTGCCTTTGCCGCGTGATCGTTCCATCGCGCCTCATGCGCCGGATCCGCATCCTGACCCTCGAAAACAAAACGCTGGAGCACGATGCGACCGGTCGCACTCACGCCAAAGCTGCCGGCGGTGACATGACTTGCGCCCAAATCGAGGGCGAGAACGCGAGGGGAACGCATAGACGAAAGATGAGGCGATTTCAGATGGACGCGCGCGGCAAGCGGAAACTCACGGCCCCGCCCGAACCGGGGTGTGACCAAGCGTTTCCCGCCGCACGAAACTGGGCGTGGCCCGCGGATACTCGCCCGCAAACGGCGTCAGATACTGGGGCAGCAACAAACCCGCATTCGAGGCCGCGGCGGCCGCGGCCGTGCTGAGAAAAGACCGGCGGGCCGAGCCATCGGCCAACGCGGCGGCCTGATTCGCCTTGGCCGAAGGGATCGCTCGCCCGGCCACGGTCAGATCTACCGCCCAGAGTTTCGGCGTTCCCCTAAGTTGATCGCGCTTCACCAACTCCGGCGGCAGGTAGAACCGCACGTTGGCCCGACCGGTCTCCAAAGCCACGCACTCAGCCTCGGCCCGATAGTAGTCTATGCGCCGGGCACCGCCCGCTGTCGCCGGCAATTCCCAGCCCAACGTCAGCGCCACGCCCAACCGGCTGATCGCTCGGCTGCCGCTGTCGGGCGGTACATTCACCGCCAAAACCAGTTCGGCTTCGAACCACGGTTCGGTCGCGCCGCCGGGGGCGCGGGCCGAGCCGAATCGCGCGACCGAGACCTCGACCACCTCACGGCCGGCCCCGATCAAAACGACCGGCAGACCGAGCATGAAAACGGCCAGAAGAAATAAGCGGGGGGCGCGCACTTTTGAAAAAAAGTTGTGCGACCTCCGGACCGCGTCACGCTCATTTTTTCCACCTGCGGCACTATTTTTTCGTCTCGGGTGTAACCGCTCACCATGTCGTCCGTCCCCGCCCTTCCCTACAAAATCGCCGTCCTTGTATTTTTGGAAAACGCCGCCGGCGAACACCTGCTCCTCCTGCGGGCGAAACCGCCCAATCTGGGAATTTGGAGCCCCATCGGCGGCAAATTGGACACCGCCACCGGTGAATCCCCGTTCGAGTGCGCCGTGCGCGAAACGCAGGAGGAGACGGGCTTCACCATCACGGCGGGCGACCTGCATCTGTTCGCCATGATCGCTGAAAAAGCCTACGAGGCGCAGTCGCATTGGTTGATGTTCCTGTTTCGTTGCCGCCGCCCCATCCCCGGGCTCCCGGCCGACATGGAGGAAGGTAAGTTTGGGTTTTTCAGTCGGGCCGCGATCGGCAGCACCTTACCCGTTCCGGAAACCGACCGCCGGGCCCTCTGGCCCATTTACGATCAATACCGCGACCGATTCGTCGCGCTCAAAGCCGACTGCGCGCCCGGGCAACCGGTCCGCATCGAGATCGAGCAGATCACCCCGGCCGCCGTTTGACGCGGGAATGAACCTCGAAGCGAAACAACGCTTGATTTCCAAAACTTCCGCCGAACACTTTGAACTTTAACACTGAAAACAACACACCCGTGAGCAAGAAACCGAGCGCCACCATCGACAAGAAACCTGCCGCCCCCGTCTCCTACGGTCAGGCTCCCGTCAACGCCTCGCTCACCGCCGAGCAGAAGATCGAGCTCTACCGCCAAATGGTGAGGATTCGCCGCTTCGAGGAACGCAGCCATCGCGCCTACACCGGCAAGAACGCCGCAGGCGGGGCCAACATCGGCGGTTTTCTCCACCTTTATAATGGCCAGGAAGCGATCGCGGTCGGTTGCTGCTCGTTGATGGGCAAACACGACCACGTCATCACCGCTTACCGCGACCACGGCCACGCCATCGCCGTCGGTATGGATACCAAAGCCCTCATGGCCGAGCTTTACGGCAAGATCACCGGTTGCTCCAAGGGCAAGGGCGGCTCAATGCACTTTTTCTCACCCGAGCGTAACTATTGGGGCGGCCACGGCATCGTCGGCGGCCAAATCCCGCTCGGAGTCGGTCTGGCCTACGGCGTGAAGTACAAAGGCCATAAAGGCTCGGCCATGGCGTTCATGGGCGACGGCGCCGTCAACCAGGGTGCCGTCCATGAGGCTTACAATCTCGCCGCACTTTGGAATCTGCCGTGCGTTTTCGTTATCGAGAACAACGGCTACTCCATGGGCACGAGCCAAGCACGCTCCTCCGCCGGCGAACTCGCCAAACGCGCCGAGGGTTACGGAATCGCTTGGGCCGTCTGCGACGGCCACGACGTTTACGAAGTCCGGGCTACGATGGACAAGTACCTCACCATCGCCCGCGAGGAGTGCAAACCCGCCGTCGTCGAAATCGATACCTACCGTTACCGCGGCCATTCCGTCGCCGACCCGGATAACACCTACCGCACCAAGGCCGAGATCGAGGAATACCGCCGCACCAAGGATCCGATTCAGGTTTTCCAAGCCATTCTTATGGCCGAAGGCGTCCTGACCGAAGCCTCGGCCGAGAAGATCGACGAAGCCGCCGTCGCCGAGGCCGAGGCCGCCGCCGAATTCGCGGACGCCAGCCCATACCCCACCGCCGAGGACATCCAAAAAGACGTTTACTGGGAGTCCGACAATCCCGACCAGCGCACCTCCCAAGGCCGCTTGTTCTTCAACTGAGCCGCCCACGCCGTCTCCCAACTCCCAGCTCCAAACTTTTCCGCCTCCGATGCCACAGATCACCTACCGCGAAGCCGTCCGCCACGCCCTTGCCGAAGAACTCACCCGCGACCCCAACGTGGTCGTCATGGGCGAAGAGGTCGGCCAATTCCAAGGCGCCTACAAAGTCACCCAAGGCCTGCTCGAAAAATTCGGCCCGCTGCGCGTCGCCGACACGCCCATCAGCGAAGCCGGGTTTATCGGCATGGGCATCGGCGCCTCGATGCTAGGCGTTCGCCCGGTGATGGAACTGATGTTCTGGTCCTTCTACTCCGTCGCCTTTGACCAGATTCTCAACAACGCCGCCAACGTCCGCTACATGTCCGGCGGCCAGATCAACTGTCCGATCGTCATCCGCGGTCCCGCCAACGGCGGCACCAACGTCGGTGCCACCCACTCCCACACGCCCGAGAACGTTCTCGCCGCACACCCCGGCGTGAAGGTCGTCGTCCCCTCCACCGCCTACGACGCCAAAGGCCTGCTCAAATCCGCCATCCGCGACAACGACCCGGTCTTCTTCTTGGAGAACACCATGCTTTACGGCGAAAAAGGCGAAGTGCCCGACGAGGAATACCTCATCCCGCTCGGCAAAGCCGACGTGAAGCGCGAAGGCAAAGACCTCACAATCGTCACCTACGGGAGGCCCGTGATCCAATCGCTCGCCGTCGCCGAACTCCTCGCGAAAGAACACGACATCTCCGCTGAAATCATCGATCTCCGCACCATTCGGCCGCTCGACATCGACACCGTGCTCGCCTCCGTGCGCAAGACCCACCGCGTCCTCATCGTCGAGGAGCAGAAGCCGTTCTGCGGCGTCGGCGCCCAACTCACCTACATGATCCAAGCCGAGGCGTTCGACGAACTCGATGCCCCGATCAGCCGTCTTTGCACCATCGACGCGCCCGCGATTTACAGCCCGCCCGTCGAAGTCGAGCAGCTGCCCAACCCGCAGCGCATCCTGAAAGCCGCTCTCGCCCTCCTCGACTAAGACTAAGCCGCTTTTCCGGCTCTCAACTCTCAGCTCCCAACTCTCAACTTTTCCGAGCAATGGCCAATATCACCTTAATGCCCAAACTCAGCGACACCATGACGGTGGGCACGCTGACCAAATGGTTCAAGAAAGAGGGCGATGTCGTAAAAACCGGCGACATGCTTGCCGAAGTTGAAACCGACAAAGCTACGATGGAGCTGGAGAGCTACTTCAACGGTACGATCCTGAAGATTTTCAGCGCCCCCGGTTCACAACTGCCCATCGGCGCCCCGCTGTGTGCCATCGGTAAGCCCGGTGAAACCTACGAAATGCCCTCGCCCGCCGCTGCTCCGGTGGCACCGGCCGCACCTGCCCCCGCCGCCGTTCCGACTCCCCCACCCGCGCCCGCTCCGGTCGTGATCGCCGCCGTCGCCGCACCGAAGGCCGCCGCTCCTGCGCCAACCGTGAGCGCCGCCCCCGCCGGCCGGATCCGCATTTCGCCCCTTGCCCGCAAGCTCGCCGAAGAAAAGCGCATCGATATCACGCGCGTCAAAGGTTCCGGTCCCGGTGGTCGCATCGTCCGCGCCGACATTCTCGCGGCCGAGAAAAACCCGCCGCCCGCTGCCGCGAAACCGGCCCGCGCCGACGCCGCTCCGGCCTGGGGTTACCGCTCGGTCCTCGACAAGTCACCGGTCCAAGCCGAGGCCTTCGCTCCCGCATCAAACATGCGAGCGACCATCGCCCGACGCCTGCTCGAAGCCAAAACGACGATCCCGCACTTCTACCTCGATCTCGAAATCGACGCCGGCCCGCTCCTCACCCTCCGCGAACAGCTCAACGCCGGTCTCGCCAAGGACGGCGTCAAACTTTCCGTCAACGATTTCGTCCTCAAAGCCGCCGCCACCGCGCTCCGCGCCATCCCGGCAGTCAACACGTCTTGGACGGGTGCCGGGATCCAATCCCACGGCGCTATCCACGTCTCGTTCGCGGTCGCGATCGAGGACGGCCTGATCACCCCGGTCATCCGCGATACCGATGCCAAGAGCCTCTTCCAAATCAGCACGGAAGCCAAAGCCCTCGGCGGTCGCGCCAAGGACAAGAAACTGCAACCGGCCGAGTTCACCGGCGGCACGTTCTGCGTTTCCAATCTCGGCATGGCCGGCATTGACCGCTTCTGTGCGATCATCAACCCACCGAACGCCGCGATTTTGGCCATCGGCGCAACGGTCAAGAAGCCCGTGGTCGTCGGCGACGAGATCGTGATCGGCCAACGGATGAATCTTACGCTCTCGTGCGACCATCGCGTGGTGGACGGCTTGCTCGGCGCGAAATTCCTCAACGCCATCAAAGCCCACCTCGAGAGTCCGTCGTTGTTGCTGCTCTAAGCGCCTTTGACCGCCGAACTTTGCTTCGGGCAAGGGCTTCAAGCGCCGATTCCCCACGCGGGACTCGGCGCTTTTGTTTACCCGGCGACTAGCCTTCCGCCCGCAGTTTGGCGTCGGCTTCGATCAAGTTGATGAGCCCGTCGAGCGTGGCCCGCACCTTCGCTTTGATCGCTGGCAACTCGGCTACGCTCGCCACCTTTTCGTTGGCGAAGAGATAGAACTTCATCTTCGGCTCCGTGCCGCTGCCGCGGGCGGCGAAGCTGTAGCCAGTGGCGAGCGTGACCAGGTAGAGATCCTGCTTTGGAATCTTTTCGCCGTCGACGTCACGGATATCCTCACGGCCGAAGTCTTGAAACTTCGCCACCGCCACGTCGCCAAACCGCTTCGGCGGGCTCGCGCGGTAGGTATCGAGGATGCGCTTGATCTTCGCGTTACCGCTCGCGCCCTCGTAATAGAGGTTGATCACGCCCTCGAGGTAGAAGCCGCAGCGCAGGAAAATCTCATCGAGATACTCCGGCACAGTCAGTCCGCGGCTTTTCACCCACGCACAGAGCTCGGCGAACATCAGGCAGGCCGCGTTGCCGTCTTTGTCGCGGACGAAATCGTTGGGCAGATAACCGTAACTCTCTTCGGTGCCGAACGCGTAGAACGTGCTGTGCTGCATGAGCAGTCGGGCCCGCTCCCGGAGCGCCAGTCCTTCGTAGTCAAAACCCGCCGGCATCGCCGCCAACAGTTGGTTCTCGTAGCCGCGCATCTTGGCCGCGATCCACTTGAAGCCCGTGAGCGTGTTTACGACTTTCACTCCATGAGCGCGCCCAATCGCGTCTTGGAGTTGGCTGGTGACGAAGGTTTTTACGAGACAGGCGCGGTCCGAGCCTGCGGAGGGTATCCAGCCGAGTTCTTTGTATTTAGTGAGCCGGTAATCGGCGAGCAGCGCTCCGATCTGGTTGCCGGTCAGCAGCTCCATTTTTCCTGCGCGGTTGCGCACGGCCACGCCCATCCGGTCGGCGTCCGGATCGGTCGCGAGCACGACATCGCAGGCCTCGCGCTCCGCCAACGCCACGGCCAGCGCCAAGGCCGCCGCGTTCTCCGGGTTGGGCGACTTGACCGTGGGAAAATTGGCATCGAACACCAATTGCTCTTTCACGGGATGCACGTCGCAGCCGGCATGAATCAACAGCGGGATCGAATGCACCGAACCGGTGGCGTGAATGTTGGTGAAGGCGATTTTGAGCTTGGTCTGCTTGAGGACGTCGTGGTCGATCGCCGCCTGCGCCGCGACTTGGAGGTAAGCGTCGTCCGCGTCGCGCCCGAGCGTCGTGACGCCGGCGAGATCGATCGCCAAAAACGCACCGAGCTCGGCGAGCGGCACAGCGTTGACCTCAGCGACGATCCCCGCGTCGTGCGGCGGCACCACTTGGGCCCCATCGTCAAAGTAGGCCTTAAAGCCGTTATCGTGGGGCGGATTGTGGCTGGCGGTGATGACTACGCCGGCATGGGCCTTGAGCCAACGTACGCTGTAGCTCAGTTGCGGGGTCGGGCGCGGTCCGTCGAAAATAAACGCCTCGCCGCCGAGCTTGGTCCACGTCGACGCCGCAAGCTCGCAAAAGTGACGCGAGAAATGGCGCACGTCGTACGCGATCACGAGGCGGGGTTTCGCGCTCACGCTCTGCCGGCCCAGATGCTTTTGCGTATAGCGAAAGAGACCGATCACGGCCCTCGAGAGCGTGAAATCGTTCAACAAGTTGCTCCCGATCGCCGCGTGTTCCGGGGAACCGGCCGCATCACGTCGGCCGGTTTCGGCCGCAGCGGTGACGACGCCGATCGTCCGGCCCCGCATCCCGCCGGTGCCAAACTCCAAGTAGCGATAGAACCGGTCGTTGAGCTCACCCCACGCCGATTTTGTGATCAGCTCGTCGATGCTCTCGACGGCCCAAACCGGCAAACCGGCGGCAAGAAACGCCGCGATATTCTCCGCGGTGCTGGGCATGATTTGTCCGGCCTTGGCGGCAGCTTGGACTTGGGCGAGAGTGGACATGGTTTTGGAAAGATAAGGGGCCGAATCAGGCGAGCACGAGGCCGTCGACGAGGAGAGGCTTATTCGGGAGCCCGGCCCAGCCCTCGGCAAATGAATCCTCGTCGTAACCAAACGACGGAGCGATCTCAAGATTGACGGCCGGCAAGCCCGAGGCATCGGTCGGCAACATCGCGCCGTTAGCATTGAGCCAGCGGGCAAATTGCCGACGTTGGTCGTCGCGGCAAGATTGCGGGGAATCGACCCCTTCCGCGTTTTTCACCGGCGAAAAATCGTCCGCCCGACTCGTTTCAATCACCAGCGGATTCTTGGCGAACGGTTGGGCGTCGAACACAAAAAGCTCAAACTTCACGCCGTTTGCCTTGGCCGGTTTCACCACCGAACCGCCGGCGTCGATGGTCGGGATTTTCTTGTCGGCGCGGTGAAACGGCAGCGCCAAACCGGCGTCGCCCGAGCGCGCCATGCGCCGGATGAATTCACGCTCAAGCAGATGAATCGCGATACTGCCCGCGCGGTAGCGCAGTTGTCCGTCAGCCTCCGTTTCCCGCTGCATCGCCATCGGCAAATCCGAGTATTCGACCACCACCAATTTTCCATGCTGCACGCAAAAATGCCCGAGTTTTTCTTCCGCGTAAGCCTTCGGCACCATCTTGCTGGACATTTCCGATCCGTGCAGCAGGTGCCACCCGATGAACGTCGGATCAATCGCCCGCACGAGCGGATTATCGACCTGAAAATAGCTCAACGTATCGATGCCTTCGCGCTGCATGAGATCGAGCGCGCCACTCCGCTCGAGCGCCCGCAACGAGCCCCCGTGCCCGTCGGGCGAGAGCGCGATCGAGCCAATGGTCTCGAGCAGGATTTTCCCCTCAAAATTCACCGCCGGCATCCGCCCTTGGCGGAAAAAATGCACCCTGGCCGGGTCCAGACCAAAACAAGCATGAGCCTTGAAAAACGCCTCGGTCGCCGCGTGATTCTGATGGCTGGTCATAATGAACCAATGCAGCGGTCGCCCGTAGCGCTTCCCCGCGGCACGCAATTTTTCGGCGAAGACTTGAAAGAGCGTTTTGCCCATCACGGGCGTCACCGGAAACGTGCCTTTCGGCCCGTCGTAGCCGAGGCGAGTGCCCTGCCCTCCGGCGACGGTAAACGCCGCGACCCGTCCGGCCCGCAGCGCGGCTTCACCGGCGACTTTGGCCCGTTGCCACGCGGCGGCATCGCCGCCGTGGGCGATCACCGGTTGATAGGGCGCCGGGGCCAGTCCCGTCAGATCAACTCCCGCGGCGGCTCCGGTCGGCACGACCAAGGTGCGATTCAAACGATCCACTTCGCCCAGATCGATTTCAGCGGCTTCGCTCAACAACCGGGCTTGTTCGTCCGGACTCAGCCGGTCAAAGAAGGCAAATACTTGGCCTTGGCCGGCTTGTTGGAACGTAGCGACGAGAGGGTGCTGGGACGCCATACAGAGGGAGTTACGATCGAGGCGGTTTCAGTTCTCCGAAAAGCGAAAGACAAACTCCTCCGGGCGCGCGTAGCCAAGCTTTCGCCGGATCACCTTGTCCACGTAGCTGGGATCGGAACTGAGGCGTTCCAGCACTTTTTCCTGATACTTGAGCCGCAACTCGGCATCCGCCACCAGTCGACGATTCTCCGCTTGGACCGACTTTAGCCGGGCGTATTCCTCGCGTGCGTCGATGAAAAAAACGCCGGCAGCCAAGCCGATTCCTCCGATCAACACGAGGTAGAGGGCGAAGATACAACGGCGGAGATTCACAGGAAGGAAAGCGGATGAAACGCGGCGGGGCCTCGGCGAGTAAAGGAGATTTCAACCTTGAATCCGCCGCAGCCCAAGCCCCCGAATTTACCAACCACGGCTGCACCCGAATTAACCCGGATAAAGCCGGTGAACCCGCTTCACCTAATGGGTGAGTCGTTCGCTGCTCACCTTCGCATCTTTGGAGGGCTCGACCTCGGTTCGGGCCGTTCAGTTCAGTGCGTCGGGCTCAAAAGACGAAACGGCCTCCGGGGTAGGAGCCCGCTCGCGGGCGATATGACGGGGGTGAACGTCGCAGGCCTCAAACCGCTCTCGATCTGAGCCTCAAATCGCCCGCAAGCGAGCTCCTCCGCACGGCAACCTGAGTGAAGCTATTGGTATGAGTCGTTCGCCGCTCCCCTCTGTTTGGATTCCGGGTCCATTCGGGTCCATTCGCGGTTAAAAAACCACGAGGGTTGGGCTGCCGCTCCCCGTCACCCACAGGAAACAGCGAAGAGCCTTCTTTTAGGACTTTGGCCCTTTTCCTTTAGGACTTTCCGTAATCCTTGAAACTAAAAAACCCGGCTAACTCTTTAGTTAAACCGGGCTTCCATTAAAATGGAGCGGGCGAAGAGACTCGAACTCTCGACATCTTCCTTGGCAAGGAAGTGCTCTACCAACTGAGCTACACCCGCAAACTCAGCTGTTAGAAGTAGGCCGCGAAACGGCCCGGTCAACAGCTATTTTTCCGGGAATTCATTCCTCTGTTTTCCCTCCGGCTCGCTTGCTCGGGCTCGTTCGTTTCAGGCCTCGGCCGGCAAGTGAACCCACCCGGCAGCAACGAGTCGCCCCGCCGCGGGTTCACTCGCCTAGTACTTCAACAACGTTCGCGCCTGCGCCGAAATAGTCGCGCCGACAAAACACCCGAGCGCAAGCCGCGGCCGGTCATCATAGACATGCAACTCATGCGCGTTGGCCGGTTGAGCCGGAGTTCGAGCATCAGTCCAAACCACCTCAGCTTGGACCCCAGGCGCGCGCTCCAATCCGACGCTTATTTATCGGTGACGTCGAGTTCGGGCCATTGCGCGATCTTGCGATGCAGGGTACGACGACTGACGCCCATCAATTGGGCGGCCTGGGTGCGGTTACCCCGTGACTTGATCAACGCCTCGCGGAGCAGGTGTTTTTCATTATCCTCGACCGAGAGCGAGGGCCCGGCGTTGGTCACCGGGCCGGAGGCACCGCCGCCGGTCGGTGCCTGCGACGTCGGGTTAATCACGATCCGGGTGAAGTCCGCCGCCGCAGCGACTCCGCGAAATTTAGGATCAAGATCGTATTCGGAAAGCTTGCCACCGCGCCGCAGCACCACGGCATTTTCACAGAAATTGCGCAGCTCGCGGATATGTCCCGGCCACGCATACGCCTTCAGCGTCGCGATCGCTCCCGGCTCAAGCGAGAGCAGCGGATGGCCGTTTTCCTCCGAAAACAACTTTAGATAATGCGCCAGCAGCAGCGGAATGTCATCGGCCCGCGTGCGCAGCGGCGGCAGCTCGATCCGGACGACGTTGAGCCGGAAAAACAAGTCCTCGCGAAACTTCCCCTCGCGTACCAGCGCCTCCAGCCGGCGGTTGGTCGCCGCGACCAGGCGCACATCGAGATCAATCGGCTTGGAACCGCCGACCCGCTCGATCGCTTTTGTCTCAAGGAAACGCAGGAGCTTCACTTGGGTCGAAAGCGAAATCTCCCCGATCTCATCAAGAAACAACGTGCCGCCGACCGCCGCCTCAAATCGCCCGATGCGCCGCTCCGTCGCGCCGGTAAACGCGCCGCGCTCATGCCCGAAAAGCTCGCTCTCCAGCAAATTCTCCGAAAGTGCCGCGCAATGGACGGCAATGAACGGTGCGCGCGCGCGCGGACTGGCCTGATGGATGGCCTGCGCGATGAGTTCTTTGCCCGTGCCGGATTCGCCATCGATCAGCACCGTCGCCCGCGAGGGCGCGACCAGTTTCACCCGATCCAGCACGGCGGTCAAATTCGGCGAATGCCCGACGATACCGTTGACGCTGAACTTCTCATCGAGGCGTTCGTGCAACTGCTGCACCTCGACTTCGAGCGTCTTCGTTTTCAACGCGCGCTGGATCAAAACTTCGAGCCGCTCAATATTGACGGGTTTCGTCAGAAAATCGACCGCGCCACGCTTCATCGCCTCGACGGCGGTATCGATATTCCCGTAGGCCGTCATCATCAGCACCGCCGGCCGCTGGGGCAGCGCGAGGGCCTTGTCGATCACCTTGAGACCGGATTTCCCCGGCATCCGCAGATCGGTGAGCACGACATCGAAGGGTTGCGCGTCGAGCAGGTTAAACGCCTCGTCGGCGCTCGCGGCGATGGACACGTCGTAGGTGTCGGCCAAGGCTTGTTGCAGACCCTCGCGGGTGTGTTTCTCGTCGTCGACGATGAGCACGCTGGGAACCATTCCGCGATTCACACGCCGGCCGCCCGGAGGGTCAAGCCCCGCGCAAGTGGGCAGGCTACTGACATAAGGTTGTCAGACCTCTTTGCTACCTCTCCGCCCATGAAACTATCCGCCCGTCTGGCGTTCGTCGCCTCCGAACCGAGCGCTCCCCTGCCCGGCCCGCTCCGCCTGCCGGTGGCACCTCGCTCGATTCAAAAAGGCAGCACGCTCACCACACTCCTCGATCGCGACGCAATCGACTGCCTCGCGCACAATCTCGCGCTCGCGTGGCCCGAATTTGACGCCCCTTCGTTTCGTCGCTCCGCCGCCGCCGGCTTGGCGCCCCTTGCTCTCATGCAACGCGGTCAGCACCTCGCTCGCGTGCTGCACGCCCATCTGCCGGCCAACTTCGCGGCCGCGTGCGCCGTGCTTGAGCGCTCGCTCACGCCGCCCCACCGCGAAACCCAGAACCTTGGACTCGGCGTCTTCTTTTACCTGCCGCATGGGTGCTTTGCTTCCCTTTACGGTCACGATCCCGCGAACAACGGCGGGCGCGATCCGTTCGAACCGGCGATGCGGCTCCAATATGCCCTCACCCGCCGCTTTACCGCCGAGTTTTCCATCCGCTCATTTATCATTCGCTCCCCCGCGCGCACCTTGGCCCGTCTGCAAGATTGGACCCGTGACGCCGATCCGCATGTCCGCCGCCTGTGCTCGGAAGGAACCCGTCCGAGATTGCCTTGGGGCCAGCGTATTCCCGCCTTCATCGCCGATCCCGCTCCGGTGCTTCCGATTCTCGAAACGCTCAAGGACGATCCCGATCTCTACGTGCGCCGCAGCGTTGCCAATCACCTAGGCGACATCGCCAAGGATCACCCGGCCCTCGTTTTCGCTCTCTGCGAACAGTGGCTGGATCACGCCTCGGCCGAGCGAAAATGGCTCATTCGCCACGCCGTCCGCCACCCGTTCAAACACGGCCACCCTGCCGCTGTGAGGCTGCGAAAACTCGCCCGGTGAACCGGCGCTAGACGACCTTGCCGTCACGCGCGCCCCGACCCCGATACATCAGCAAAAAGAAAATCAGGACCGCCGCCATCGTCGCCGACAGGCCGCTCCAAAACATCGGCCAGCGCGTCGTTCCTTCCGCCGAACACGCGACGAACCAGGCGCCGGAGCCGAGGTAACCGATCATATTTCCGATGCCGCCGTTTAAGAGCGACATCAACGCCTGCGCCCGCGCCCGCCATGCCGGATCAACCCGCTCATCGATGTAAATCTGCGCGGTGATCGACACCAAGGTGAACGATGCGCCATGGAGCACGATCGCCGCCAAAATTCCCCAGGGCGAATCGGTCGCCGCCAATCCGAAACGCACCACCCCGAGCGCGAGCCCACCCACAATGATCCACTTCAGCCGAAACCGCAGCATCAGCGCACCAAGCGCCAGCATCGCGATCACTTCCGTGACTTGCCCCAGACTCATCCACGCCACGGTGTGGGAAAATCCGAGCTCGCGCAGATTCAGCGGCGAATACGGATAAAACGCCGCCACCGGAATCGTAAACAGAGCCACCGTCAGAAAGACCACGCGGTGATCGCGGTTCTTGAGCAGCGACAACGCATCATACCCCATCCGCTGACTCCACGTGAGATTTGCCACCGACTTAGGTGCCGCCAACGCCGGCAACCAAAACGTGATTCCGCTCACCACCAGCCAGATCAGCGCCCCACCATACCCCGCCAGCGTCGAGTCATCCGCACCCACCGCGCTGACGGCCAGACAACCCGCCATCCAGCCCAGCGTCGCCATGGCCCGAATCGGACCGAACTCCTTCTTCCCGTCTGCCAGCCGAGCAAAAACAAGCGTGGAAGCGATACTCCAGGTCGGCGCCGAGCAGAACGCGTGCAGCTGGATCAAGGCGAGCACCGCCCACGAGCTGAGCTCGTTCTGAATCGCCGCGCTCGCCAGGGTCATGGATCCCGCCGTCGCGAGCGCGAGCCAGCGCAGGACCTTTACCGGTGATGCATGGCGGTCCGCCACCGCACCGAACAACAACGGCGACACGAACGCCGCCACCCCCGACACCGCAAAAGCATACGGCCGGATGTGGGCGAATCCGTGCCGTTCAAGCACCGTGCTGAGCGGCACGAACCACATGCCGAGCGCCGCCCCGATCAGAAAAAAAAGCCCGATCAGCTCGGCATACTCCGTTCGTCGGATGGTCGTCAGCACCGGCAGAGCACACACGGCCGGCGCACCGGATCAAGCTTCGGTCCGATTTCAACTTCCATCCGGGTTCGCGGTCTTCCGTTCCTACCGTTCACTGGAAAAATCCTTCCGCTCGAATCACTCCCGCGTCGTCGTCCAAACTCCCCGGCACTTCTTCCCAGCACGACTCCGGAAACGCCGGCTCCCGCCGCATCCAGCGGATCGCGCCCATGCTGTCGGTCAAAGCCTCGTGCAGCGCCGAGCCGAAATCGTAAGCCTGCCCGTCAAAACCCGCCTCCGCCACGGCTTGGTCGATCCCGAGCATCACGGCAAACATCCGCCCGCGCACCCCCGGGACAAAGACATCAATCTCCTCGCGCGTCGGATCGAGATTCAGCCCGCACGCCGCCGCGCTGTGACTGTGGTGCGACCGACAGGCTTCCGGCCTCGATTCGTAGATCGTGCAACTGCCGGCCTTCAGCATCGGACAAGGCGTTCTCAACTCCGAACGCTCCCGGTTGTCCTTGTTCGCAAACGCCGCGCGGTGAGCCGCCGTGCGGGCGATCACTGAATCCAATTCCTCCGGTGAAAAGTTCTTTTGGATAAATTCGGCCGCGATCAGGACTTCGTGGGCCTGCACGCCCACCGGGACGTGACAACACGCGTCGCAGCCCGCCCGACACGCGACCGAATCCCGCGCGGCAATCGGGGCCGCCGCATAGGCCCGGTCAAACCGCTTGTGCTCGCTCCGCAGCAGCGCGAGCAGATCGCCCGGGTTGCGGGTTTTGCGCAGCCGCCTCAGCACCGCTTTGCCGGTTTGATTAAAGAGATCCTCTTCCTCGTCGGTAAACTCAGCGCCCATGGGACCGCGGTGTGATTCTCCGCGGACTACTTCTTTGGCGACGGCTTGGACGGCGTCGCCGCGGCGGCGGCTTTCTTCGCCTGCAGTTTGCGCTGTTGAATCTGCTGAAAGCGAAGGCTCGCTTTTTGATCCCGGACGGTCGGCAGGTATTTGGCTCCCATGCGGCAAGGCCGGGGGCATTTCGAATTCGGGGCAACCAGATTCGCGGCGCGCCGTGAATCGTTTGTGTTTCCCGTCCGATCCCGCGAGGTTCCCCGCATGGCCCGCCGCACCACCGCTCAATCCGAACTCGCCCAGGAGAATCTGCCCAAGACTCCGCTCAACCGCGAGACGCTGCGGGAAGCGTTCGCCTTGGCGCGTTACGTGCGCCCTTACCGCGTGCGGTTCTGCTCGGGCCTCGCGACTCTGTTTCTCAGCGCCTCGCTCGGCCTCGCGTTTCCGTTGCTCGCCGGCTCGTTGATCGATGCGGCGATGAACCCGGGCGGGGTTCAACTCGGTTGGCTGGGTGCTCCCACCTTGAACCAAGTGGCTCTGCTGCTAGCGATCTCGGTCGGATTCCAGGCGCTCGCTTCATTCAACAGCGCCCTCGCCTTCAATCGCGTGGGCCAGAGCGCCCTCGCCGATCTGCGCCGCGATTGCTACGGGCGCCTGATCTCCTTGCCGATGGGATTTTTCGCCCAACGCCGCGTCGGCGAACTCACCAGCCGCATCACGACCGACGTCGCCCAGATCGAGGGAGCCCTTATCGACGCGCTCCCCCAGATGTGCCGACAGTCCGCGTTTCTGCTCGGCGGCCTCACGATGATTTCCCTCACCTCCGGACAACTCACCGCCGTCATGCTCGGCACCTTGCCGCTACTCATCGGAGCCGCCGTCTTCTTCGGGCGCCGCTTGCGGAGATTCTCGCGGGAGACCCAGGACCAACTCGCCGCGACCAACACCATTGTCGAGGAAACGCTGCAGGCGATCGCCAGCGTCAAAGCCTTCGCCAACGAAGCCTTCGAGCTCGGTCGCTACGACCGCGCCAATTCCCGCGTGCTGGCCGCCGCCCTCAGCGCGGCGTGGTGGCGGGCGGTGTTCGTCGCGTTCTTCATCGTGGCGCTTTTTGGCGGCATCGTGATTGTGCTCTGGTTCGGCGCCGGGCTGCTACAAAACGGAGGAATCACACCCGGACAACTCACGCGCTTCGTGCTCTACACGACGTTCGTCGCCGGCGCGATGGGGCAATCGGCCGAGCTGTTTAGCCAAATCCAAAAAACCGTGGGCGCCACCCAACGCGTCCGCGAACTTCTCCGCGAGCCCATCGAGGAAACTGCCGGCGCTGCTCCGCTCGCCGCCACCACGGTCACGCCCCTGCCCGCGCGACTTCGCGGCGAGGTCACGTTCGACGCCGTCAGTTTCCGCTATCCGTCCCGGCCCGATGTCACCGTGCTCCACTCCGTTTCGCTGCGCGCGCGTGCCGGCGAGCGCATCGCCTTGGTCGGCCCCAGCGGTGCCGGCAAATCGACGCTCACCGCTCTACTGCTGCGTTTCTACGTGCCCGATTCCGGCCGCCTGCTGATCGATGATCGCGATGCGCGGGACTATCCGTTGGCGTGGTTGCGCGGGCAGATGGCCATCGTCCCACAGGATGTTCTGCTCTTCGGCGGCACGATCGCGGAGAATATCGTCTACGGCCGGCCCGGGGCCGACGACGCGGCGGTGCGCGAGGCCGCCCGCCTGGCCAATGCCCACGATTTTATCGCTGCCTTTCCCGACGGCTATGCGACCCTCGTGGGCGACCGAGGCATCCAGCTCTCAGGCGGCCAACGCCAGCGCATCGCCATCGCCCGGGCGATTCTCAAAAACCCCGCAATCCTTATTCTCGATGAGGCCACCAGCTCCCTCGACAGCGAGAGCGAGCGCTTGGTGCAGATCGCGCTCGAGCGCCTCATGCAGGGCCGCACGACCTTTATCGTCGCCCATCGACTTGCCACGATCCGCACGGCCGACCGGATCGCGGTGCTCGACGCCGGGCGCATAGTCGAGCTTGGCACCCACGACGAATTGTCGGCCAAATCCGACGGGCTCTATCACCGGCTAAGTACACTCCAATTCGGCCAAAACGAGACTCCGCATTAACGCAGCACGGCCGGCAGCTCCGGAATTTTGGCGACGACGACCTCTCCGGTGCGACGAATGATTCCGTAAATCACCCGCCGATCAGTCCGGTCCCAGGCCCAGGACTGCCCTTCAAACGGAACCTTGATCATCGTCACATACTCAAGCGTGACGCCCATTTTGGGCAATCGAAGCACGTAAAGTTCCGACGCATCGTGCCCCGTGGTGTAGAGCAGGCCATCGTCGCCCCAGCTGCCGCCTGAACAACTGCTCTTGCCCCAGCTCGCGACAACCTGCGGCGGGAACAACCATGATTCCAGCAGCTGCCAATTCTCGTCGAACTTGCCGACCATCGTCGATCGGTTGTCCGTGCCGGGCGCGGTGCCTTGGTCATTATAGTGCGCGAAGCACGCCCACCAAAAACCGTCCTTTTTTTCGGCCCACGTGAGCGAACCGTGCCGGAGACCGAGGCTCACCGACTTCACCGGCCGGACGCTGGCCGGATCGAAATACTCCAGCGAACTCGCCATCGGCAGTTGGGGGAAATTCGAGTGCGCCAGCACCAGTTGACCGTCTTGAATCAGGCCGCCGTTAAGGTGGACCGTCGCCCCACCCCGCAGCCCGACCCACTCGGCCACCCGCTCCCCGGAAACCTTGTCGTATTTGCCCACGACATAATTTCCGATGCCGTAGAAGTGCTTCGCGTCCACGGCCACGCCTTGGTTGGCGCCCCGCGGCTTCCAGCGCCGCACTTCTTCGGCCACCAAGCCATGGTGCGTCAGCTCGGCCTTGGGCGCGGCCGGGAGCGAGGCGAGCCAGACGCGGGTCGCCTCGCGGACCGGGTCGGCGGATTTCTCCGCCGCGTGCCCCGGGGCGAATGCAACAAAACCGAACAAGACGCAGCGTGCGAAGGATTTCACCGGGTTCAGAATTTCTTTATCACTTCAAACGACCACGAGCGGCCGGCGAGCAAGTTCTGGCTGACACCCGGGCTATAACCGAACCCACCCGAGGAAATCGGCGGAGCCTTGTCCGTGAGATTGGCGACTCCTAGTCGCACCCGCGTCCCACTCAGCCAAGACGACGGCCGGCTCTCAAAGCGATACCCGACCGAGAGATTATAGCTGATCGTGGATTCCACGACGTAGCGGTAAACAAATGCGCCGCCCGTGAAGTGCTTGGCGATATAGGCCGGCCGACCGAGCGCCTCGAAGGTGGCGGCAGCCGTGGCGGCCGGTAGCGCGGCACCCGAGTCCTGAGTCGCCCCGACGTAATACGCACCGAGATTGGTGGTCCACGCGCCTCGGCGCCAAGTTACGTTGGTGGTGCCACGCCAGCGGGAAACTCCGTTCACATTGAGATCGTCGCTCTCGATCGACGGGAGATTCGCGGGGCGTTGCACGGAGCGGGAACGGGAAAGGTAAGCCCAGTCGGAGTTCAACACCACGGTGCCGAAAGGCAGCGTCGGCAGCACGTAACGCAGGCCGAGATCAACGCCCTCGTGCTCGCTGGTCGCGACGTTGATGAAGGGTTGGTTCACGGAGAAAATCTTTCCGGCCACGCCTTGGGCGTTACCGGGATTAGCGGCATTGAAAGGAGCGAAAGCGGCGGTGTCTTCCGGCGTCACGGCAAAGCGCACCACGTCGGGATCGCCTTTGTAGGCCGGCGTGCCGCTGCCGAGATCAATCGAACCGATGGGCCGACCCGCAGCGAGTTGCTGCCGGGTGTAAGCCTGGAGTAGCGCGACATCGCTCGCGCGGATCTGCGCCGTGCTGCGTTGGCCGAGAAGATTGGTGCGCTCGATCCGCCATTGGTCGGCGGTCACGCTCAGACCCTTGATGCCGGGCACGTCGAGCACGAGACCGTAAGTCTTCCCTTCTGACTCCGAGGCCTTGAGGCCGGGGTTGCCGCCGAAGTAGGTGCGCTGCACGTAGGCGCCTTCCTTGGTCACGGGATTGCGGTAAGTGTCGATATCGCCGGCTCCGGCGGAGATTGACCAGCGCGGGCTGGTAAACAACGCCGCCAAGCTCGGGGCCATAAAGCCCTCGTTGAAGGAGCCACGCAGCATCAGCCACGAAAGCGGGCGCCAGTTGACGCCCAACTTGGGTTTCGTGGTGTCGCCAAAGTCGCTGTAGGTTTCGCGCCGGCCCGAGGCGGTGAGGTCAAGCGTGTTGATTAGGGGCAGCCCACGCTCGGCTCCCACCAAGGGAACGACCACTTCCGCGTAGAAGCTCGTGATGTCGCGCTGCCCGATCACATCGGGCCGGGGCGGATGGAGGAGAAAATCATTGTCGGTCGTTTCAAGACCCGAACCGGCGGGATTTTCACCGCTGAACGGCGGGCGAAGATCGGCGAGCTTGTCTTTGCGAAATTCACTCCCGAGAGAGGTCATGATGTCGCCGCCCCACCAACGGAACACACGCCCCGTCACCCGCAAGTCGCCGCTGGCGATGGAGCTTTCGGCCTCGCGCGCATAGACGGCAGAGAACGAATCCACGACCGACGCCGGATTGGTGTAAGGACGGTCGGCCACAACGGCTCCATTCTGCACCTTGAAGGTGTAGCCGAAAGGATTGTAAGCGCTGGCATCGGTGCGCTGAAGAGCCCGGAGCAAAAGACTTTCGCGAACGTCGGGGAAGGCCTCGTCCTCACCATTGACCTGATTATAGAATCCGGAACCTTCCCACGACCACGTCTCTCCGATCTTACCTTTAAGGCCGGCGGCGAATCGCACGACATCAGCTGAGGTCGAAATCTTTTCAACCCCTAGGTCGGGTAATGTGACCGAAACAATGCTGACGGTTCGGGGTGCTCCGGTGAGCCGCGGCGATCCGTCGGCGTTGGGAGCGCCGGTAGCGCTGAAGAAACGGGAGCCGTAAGGATTGTAGGGATTGTCGACCGCCATGACCGCGAGCTTGTCGGAGGTCGGGGCGTTGAGCGCGAGCGGTTGGCGAACCATCGTCGAGTCTGCCGTGTAGTAGGAAAAATCCGCGAACGCGGTGAGTTTTTTGCTCAGATCAAACTCGGCCGAAAAGAAGGAATTAGCCCGCCCCATCCGAGGCGACGACATGCCGAATTCATTGAGATCGAGATAAAACTCGGGATTGGCGGCAAACGTCGGCGCGACGGTCGTCAGCGCGGGCGTGCCGTTAACGGGGCGGAACCAGTTGCTCGCCGTACCGGTGCCGAGCCGGAAGATCGGGTAGCGACCGCGGGCCGTGCGCGCATCGAAAGGCCCTCCGAGTGTGTTAAAAGGGGCAGGCACCTTCGAAGCCAAGTTGGAGGTCGAGCTAAAGTCGCGATCACGCAGAAAAATCGCCTCGCGATAGAGCGTCTCGACGGTGCCGAAGAAACGACCGCGGCCCTGGGCAAACTTGGTGCCAAACGTAAGCGCGACCTGCGTGCTCTGGCCACCGCCGGCCTCGGTAAAGCCCTGCCGCACGACGACCTCGGCGCCGTCAAAGTCACGCTTGAGCACGTAATTGATGACGCCGCCCACCGCATCGGAACCGTAAATCGCCGAGGCGCCGTCGCGGAGCACTTCAATGCGCTCGATGCCTTGAGTCGGGAGTTGGTTGACGTTTACGGCTTGGGACAGACCCGCGGTCATCGGGTTGATCGCCATGCGGCGGCCGTTAACAAGGATGAGCGTGCCGGTCGCGCCAAGATTACGGAGATTGATGTTGGCGTTATCACCACGGGCGCCCGAAGACCCCAGCCGCGTTTCGTTTTCAGGGAGATTCACGACCGAGGGAAGCGTCGTGAGCATATCGACGGGCAGGAGGGCGTTCCGCACCGACATCGCGTCCTGATCAAGAATTGTGATGGGCACGACTTTCTCCATGTCCGTGCGCTTAATGTTGGAGCCCGTCACAACGAAACTCTGGAGCTCGACCACCTCGCTCTTTTCAGCGGCCGAGATCGGATGGGCCGACAGAAGCAGCAGACCCGTGAGAAGGAGTCGCCGAGCGCCCTGGGCCGCACGAGGCCGGCTTAGGGACGAGTTTGAGGTCGGTAGTTTGTTTGGTTGTTCGTGGTAAAACACGGACAAATTGTGACGGCCCATTGCAACAAACCAGCGTCTTTCACGTTACAGTCCTGAAAAAACGCATCGCCCCCCCTCCCCAGCATACCGATCTTCCCTTACTCCGGTCCGCCCGCACTCCCGGCTCGCCCACTCTGCTGTGCTAATTTCTACTCGCTAGCCTCTGCCGGCTACCCGCTACTTCTGTCTTCCTTCCCCCATGCCAACTTGGAACCGATTTAAGTCCCTCTACTACCAAAACCCCGCGCTCGGCCTCGCGCTCGATATCAGCCGCATCCCGTTTCCCGACGACTACCTCGCCGCAAAAGATCCGGCGCTCCAACAGGCCTTTGCCGACATGGCCGCCCTAGAATCCGGGGCCATCGCCAATCCCGACGAGAACCGTATGGTCGGTCATTACTGGCTGCGTGCGCCCCAGCTCGCCCCGACGCCCGCCCTCGCCGCCGAGATTTCGTCCACGCTCACCGCGATCCAAGACTTCGCCGCCAAAATCCACGCCGGCACCATCGCCGGCCCAAAGGGTAAATTCAAAAACCTGCTCGTGATCGGCATCGGCGGCTCGGCCCTCGGACCGCAGCTGGTCCAACACGCGCTGGGCCAGCCCCGCAAGGACAAGCTCGCCGTGTCCTTCTTCGACAACACCGATCCCGACGGCATCGACTACGTTCTCGCCGGCCTTCGCGGCCAACTCGCCAAAACCCTCGTCGTCGTCATCTCCAAATCCGGCGGCACCGCCGAGACCCGCAACGGCCAACTCGAAGCCGCCGCCGCCTTCCAAGCCGCCGGACTCGATTTCACCAAGCACTTTGTCGCCGTCACCGGCACCGGTTCGAAACTCGACCAGACCGCCGTTGCCCAAAACTGGCTCGCCCGTTTTCCGATGTGGGATTGGGTCGGCGGCCGCACATCGGAACTCTCCGCCGTCGGTCTCCTCCCCGCCGCGCTTCAGGGCCTCGACATCCAAGCGATGCTCGAGGGCGCCGCCGCGATGGACGTCGTCACCCGCAACACGACCGTCGGCCAAAACCCGGCCGCTCTCCTCGCCCTCATGTGGCATTACGCCACCGACGGTCGCGGGGCCAAGGACATGGTCGTCCTCCCTTACAAAGACCGCCTCCTCCTCTTTTCGCGTTACCTCCAGCAGCTTGTGATGGAATCCATCGGCAAAGAACACGACCTCAAGGGTAACGTCGTGAACCAAGGCATCGCCGTTTACGGCAACAAGGGCTCCACCGATCAACACGCCTACGTCCAACAACTGCGCGACGGCGTGAACAACTTTTTCGTCACCTTCATCGAAGTCCTCAAAGACCGCGACACGAAGTCCTCTCTCGAGGTCGAACCCGGCATCACCGCCGGCGATTTCCTCCAAGGCTTTTACCTCGGCACCCGCGACGCCCTCACCGAAAAGGACCGTCACTCCGTCACCATCACCTTGGCCGACGTCTCGCCGCGCTCTCTCGGCATGTTGATCGCCCTCTACGAACGCGTCGTCGGCCTCTATGCGTCACTCGTCGGGATCAACGCCTATCATCAGCCCGGCGTCGAAGCCGGGAAAAAAGCCGCCGGCGGCGTCATCGCGCTGAAACTCAAAATCGCCGCTGCGCTCAAGGCCGTCCCGGGCACCCCGTTCACCGCCGACCAACTCGCCGCCCGAGTCGGCGATCCCGAAAAAACCGAGCTCGTCTTCAAAATCCTCGAGCACCTCGCGGCCAACAAGGGCAACGGCATCAAGAAACGCCCTAAGACCCCGTGGTATAAATCCACCTACCGCTCCGCCTAGCCCACACCGCACGGCGCGGCGCAATCTGGCTCTCGGATTGTGGCGCCCATCCGCTTTGGGATTTCTCCACATGAACCGCCTCCTGCTCGTCCTCAGCCTCTGCGCCTTTACTGTGAGCGGGTCGTTGGGCGCACTTTACTGGCAGTCCCTTGAGACCCGCCGCGATCTCGCCACCCGCAACACCGCGCTCGATGGCCAACTCGCCGCCTCCCGCGAGATTGCCTCCTCTTTCCAAAAACAAGCCGTCGTCGCCGGCGCCCAACTCGAGGTCGCCCAATCCCGGCTCTCCACCGCCGAGTCCCGCACCACCCAACTCGCCAACGATCTCGCCGCCTCACGCGCCGCGCTCGTCGCCCGCGAACAAGCCGAGCGCACGCTGCGCGACGAACTCGCTTCGCTCCGCCAAGACCTCGCCGACACCCGCGCCGCCGCCATCCCGCCCGCCCAAATCGAAGCCTACCAGTCCACCATCGCCGAGCTAGAGCGCCAGCTCGCCACCGCCAAAAACGGCGCCGCCGTGCCGACTGCCGCCGGCGCCTCGACCGCCGTCTTCTCCAGCCGCGCCGGCCGCAACTCCGCCGCGGTGATGAGCGTCGGCCCCGACAACGCCTTCGTCGTTCTCAACTACGGCGCCAACCGCGGTGCCCAAGTCGGCCAGCGCTTCGCCATCCGCAGCGGCTCGGATTTGCTCGCCACCGTCAGCCTTAGCGATGTGCGTTCGCAGTTTTCCATCGCGCAGGTGGAACCGGATTCATTGCGCGGCGTCTTGCACAAAGGCGATTTGGCCCTACTAACTCCTTAACTCCTCAACGATGAACTCGCTCAAGAAACCGCTCCTGTTCCTTCTTCTCGCTACCTTCGGCGCCCTCTCTGGCGGCTGCGAAACCCGCCGCCAGAAAGACACCGCCATCCCTTGGAGCCGCCCCGCCGGGTGGGAAGGCCAGATTCCCGGGATGGGCCAACAGGGCGGCCGCTAAGTCGCTGCCCCTTCGCCTCGTCTTCCTTCGTGGCGGACGGGGTGAAAAATTGGGTTCGCCAAACTCCTTCGCCACTTCCCTCTCGCCAAATCCGGCCTAGCGCCGGATTTTTTGTGCCCGCGCATGACCGAGCCCGCCACCAATCCTTCGCTCATTCCATCGCCCGGCACGCTCTACGTCGTCGCCACGCCCATCGGTAATCTCGCCGATCTCACCGACCGCGCCCGCGCCATCCTCGGCGCCGTTGATCTCGTCGCCTGCGAAGACACCCGCACCACCGGCGGCCTGCTCACGCGCTTCGGCCTGCACCGGCCGCTCGTTTCCTATCACGACCACAACGAGACCGCCGCCGCCGACTTCATCGCGCAAAAAATCGCCGCCGGCCAATCCGTGGCCCTCGTCAGCGACGCCGGGACGCCCGCGATCAGCGATCCCGGTTTCCGTCTCGTGCGCGCCTGCCGCCGCCTCGGTCTGCCGGTGATCCCCGTGCCCGGCGCCTGCGCGGTCGCGGCCGTCCTCAGCGCCAGCGGTCTCCCCACCAACGGTTTTCTCTTCGCCGGTTTTCTCATCGCAAAAATCTCCGCCCGCACGGCGTTCTTGGAAAAATATCGCAACTTCGAGTTCACCCTCGCGCTCTACGAAAGCTGCCACCGGATCGACAAATTCGCCGACGAAATTGTGGAAAAACTCGGCCCCGACCGCGTCATCTGTATCGCCCGCGAAGTGACCAAGCTCCACGAAACCTGGCACGTCGGCCGCGCCGCCGATGTCCGCGAGCGACTGCTCAAAGGCAGTCTCAAGGGCGAATTCGTCGTCCTGATCGCCCCCGCCGACTTCGTGCTATAGTCTCCCACGGAATACACGGAAACGAAACTTTCCTTCCGTGTGTTCCGTGTGTTCCGTGGGCCTATGCCCGGTCCTACCGTCGCCGTCATCGATATCGGTTCGAATTCCATAAAAATCCTCGTGGCGGCGCGCGACGCCGCCGGTGGCCTTAACTCGCGCCACTACCGGACGATCGACGCACGTATCAGCGCCGGCATCAGCCGCGCCGAACCCCGTCTCACCGCCGAGGGGATGGCGCGAGGCCTCGACGCCATCCGTTCCCTCTTGGCCGACGCCGCCACCCACTCGCCGACCAAAACCATCCTCGTTGCCACCAGCGCCGTCCGCGACGCGCTCAACGGCGCCGAATTCATCGCCCAAGTCCTCGCCGCCACCGGCCACAAGATTCGGCTGCTCTCCGGCGACGAGGAGGCCAATCTCATCGGCCGCGGCCTCACCTGTGATCCCGCCCTCGGTGACTTGCGCGATTTCTACGTCTTCGACCTCGGCGGCGGGAGCTTGGAGTGCCTCGCGTTTCGCGACCGCCGGATCGAGCAAGCCGTGAGTCTGCAACTCGGCTGCGTGCGCCTCACTGAAAAATTAGTTCAGGACCCGACGGCCCCGCTCACCACCCATCAAGCCATCGCGATCGCCACCTACACCCGCGACCTCATCGGGCGCTCCGGCTTTAAATTCTCCCTTCCGCCGACGGCTACCGCCATCGGCACCGGCGGCACTTTCAGCGCCGTGCGCACGATTCACGGCGCCCGTGCTGGCCACACCCTCGCCGAGACCGCGACAAACCTACCCCGCGCGAGCCTGAGCACGCTCCTTGAAAAATTGGGTAAACTCCCGCTCGTTGACCGGAAGAAAATCCCCGGCCTGCCCCCCGCCCGCGCCGATGTTTTTCCGGCAGCCCTCGCGACCGTGATCACCGTGGCCGAACTGGGGAATTTTTCAGCCTTCGAGAACTCACTTTATAACCTCCGCTGGGGCATCGCGGCCGAAGCACTGGACTAGAATTTTAAAATTCGACCGACCAGCGGCTCCCGCGCAAAATGAGCCCGCACTTTTTTCCAGCCATGCCCCCTCGTTTTTATCCCGCCGTCGCATTTTTGTGGCTGTGGGTCACGGTCGTCACCAGCTCGGCGCAACTCGTCACGACGCTCATCCCGCTACCTGCGGGCTGGAGACTCGCGACCGAGTTCATGGCGGATTTTCCCCGCGAGGGCCTGCAACTCTACGTCTTGGAAACCGCCCCGCCGGCCCCGCCGACCAAGGTGTTTTGCCTCGCATGGGACCCCACCACACCGACCGTGGCTTTCAAGCCGGTGTTGGCCTCAACCCCTCGCACGCCCACGCAGTTCGCCGCGCAGGAACCCGGCAAAGTTTTCGCCGCCCTGAACGCCGGCTACTTCGGCGGCAACCAGTCGTTCTCGCTGGTGCAACACGCCGGAGTCGTGGCCTCACCCAACGTGAAGTCGCTCTCACGCACGTTTCAGGGTGCCGCTGTGCCCTACTTCCCCACCCGGGCCGCATTTGGCCTCACCCACTCGGGCCGCCCCACCACCGACTGGATCTACAGCGTCGGCACCGGCAACACCCCTGTTATTGCCTACCCCGCACCGAGCCCGAACCGCCTCGGGGTTGCTCCGCAACCGGTGCCTACCGCGTCGTCGCCTGCCGGCGGCGTGCCGTGGATTATGGAACACGCCATCGGTGGCTCGCCCATGCTCATCAAAGACGGCGAGATCCACGTGACCGATGCTGAGGAGCTGATCGAAATCAACAACACCACCTCCCGTCCCCGGTCTGCGATCGGCTACACCGCCTCCGGTATCGTGCTCTTCGTCGCAGCCGAGGGCGACAACGCCCCCGGGCCCGCCGGTTTTGATCTCGTCCAATTCGCCACGCTTCTCCGCTCCCTCAGCTGCGTCGGCGCGGTTAACTTGGACGGCGGCGGCTCGACCTCGCTCGTCGTCGGCGGACAACGTACCGTGCGGCCAAGCGGCGGCAACGAGCGCGCCGTTATCTCCGCCCTCCTGCTAGTCGAACCCGCGTCGACAAACCCAGCCACCGAAGCTCCGCAGATCACCCATCAGCCTTGGGACCTTCCCGTCGCCATCGGCACGACCGCCACGCTCCAAGTTGCCGCCACCGGGGGCGGCCTCAGTTACAGCTGGTCGCGCAACGGCATCCCCATCCCCGGGGCGACGCTCGCCAGCTACACCCTCGCGGCCGCTTCCGCCGCCTCGGTGGGCACCTACACCGTGACCGTCTCCAATTCCCGCGGCTCCGCCACGAGTCGTGCCGCTGCGGTCTCTGTCGTGACGAGTCCGCCCGGCGAACTCTCTAGCCTGTCCACACGGGCCGACTCCGGCTTGGGGGCCGACGTGCTCATCGGCGGCTTCTTCCTGCGCAGCGCGTCCGGAACGGTCCTCGCCCGCGGCATCGGCCCCGGCCTTATGCCATTCGGCGTCGTCGGTTTCCTGCCCGACCCGCACATCAATTTGCTCACCGGTGCCGGAGTTTCTCTGGCGACCAACGACAATTGGAACGCCTCCTCCATTACCCCAGTGGCAACTGCGCTCGGTGCCTTTCCCCTTTCCCCCGACAGCTTGGATGCTGCGCTCGTGCGATCCGTCTCGCCCGGCGCACACAGCGTCGTCGCTTCAGGCCAAGGCGAAACTCCGACCGGCAACGTCCTGATCGAACTCTACAACGCGTCGCCCGCCGGCTCGGGACAGGGCGTGCTTGCCAGTCTCTCCGCCCGTGCCCGGGTGAGCGCCGGGAACGGGGCGCTCATCGCCGGTTTTTTCATCCGGGGCCAAGCCTCCCTCACGGTTCTCATCCGCGGCATCGGACCGGCCCTGATCCCCTTCGGCGTGAGCGATGCGCTGCCCTCGACCCGGCTTTCGCTCGTTCGCGACGGCGAAACTCGTTTCATCAACACCGGTTGGGCCTCGGCGGCCAACGCCCTCGAACTTCGCGAAGCTGCCCGCCAAACCGGGGCCTTCCCGCTTTTCCCCGGCAGCGCCGACTCTGCTTTGCTCGTCACCCTTGCTCCTGGCGCTTACACGGCCGTGATCGAATCCCCCACCGGCGCCGGCGGCGTCGCCCTCGTGGAGGTTTACGAGGTCCGGTAGAATCCCGTTACGCTTCCCGCACGTGCGCCGGCGGTGGCGCCGGTTTACCTTTTCGCTTCACCGGCTCGGCCGCGATCAGCTTCCGCCTCTCTTCGCTGCGGGTGAGCCTACGCAGTTGCGCCAGTTGGGCTTCAAAATCCGCCGGCAACGGGGCCTTCAGGTCCAGAATTTTTCCCGAGATCGGATGCGTCACCACGATGTGCTCCGCGTGCAACATCACCCGTTCCGGTTGCTTCGGCAGCCGTGGGTCGGGCTTCCAACCGTAGATCTCGTCACCCAAAACCGTGTGCCCGAGCGCCTTCATGTGGACGCGGATCTGATGCGTTCGGCCGGTGTGAATCGTGCAACGCATCAGCGTCGCAATCTTCCCGAATCCTTCCACCACCGCCCAATCGGTGTGCGCGTCGCGGCCACGGCCGCTTTCGTCTTCCTCGTCGATGGCCGTCATTTTGTGCCGGTGCTGCTGATTGCGCCCGATCGCCTTTTTCATGCTGCCGCTCAACAGACCGGGCGCGCCCGTCACGAGCGTGAGATATTCTTTCTGCAGTTCGCGTTCCTTGAACTGCTCCGCGAGCCTACGGTGCGCGAGGTCGCTCTTCGCCACCAAAATCACCCCCGAGGTTTCGCGGTCCAACCGGTGCACGATACCCGGCCGTTCCACGCCACCGACTCCGCTCAACTTGCCTTTGCAGTGCGCGAGGAGCGCATGGACGAGAGTATCGTCCCGCGTGCCCGCCCCGGGATGCACGACCATGCCCGCGGCCTTGTTGATCGCGAGCATGTGCTTGTCCTCGAAAATCACGGCCAGCGGAATCTCCACCGCCCGCACCCCCGAGGGAATCAGATCGGGAAAAGCAAAACTGATCTCCATGCCACCCGCGACTTCTTGGTCCCGCGGAATCGGCTTTCCCGCCATCCGCACCAGACCCGCGTCAAACGAGCGGTGAAACGCCACGCGGCTATGCTCGGGGAACGCCCGGGCAAGAATTTTATCGGCGCGGTTGCGGCGGATGGTGGGCGGAATGGTGTAGATTTGTTCAGTCACGGATTTTTGCGGGCGGATCACTCGGCCATCACCATCGCCAACCGGTCGATCTCCGCGAGCCACTTCTGTCGGACCGCTCCCGGCACGTCCGCCACGGCCCAACCGTTGCGGGCCAATTGAGCCAGTTCCCCGCGGGAGAATCCGGCCTCATTGACCAGCGCCAGATACTCGTCGCTCACCCGGTTCGCAAAGACCAGCGGATCATCCGTGCTCACCGTGCAGCGCACGCCCGCCTGCAGCAGCCGTCGCAACGGATGCTCGGCCAGCGTGGGCACCACCCGCAGTTTCAAATTGCTGATCGGACAGGTATCAAACGTCACCCCGCGGTCCCGCGCCAACGCGACCACCGCCGCATCCTCGATCGCCCGGATCCCATGCTGCACCCGGGTCACACCTAGAATCTCGATGGCCTCGCGCACCCGATGCGGCCCGTCGAATTCCCCGGCGTGGGCCTTGGTCACTTTTCCCGCCGCCCGCAGCCGGGCCCAGACCTTGGCCGTCCAGGGTTCGGTCGGCAGCGACTCCAGGCCGTGCAAATCCACGCCCGCGAGGTCGTCCCAGTTCTCCAAATCGTCGATCACCGCCTGCATCGCCCCGGCGTAATCCGTCCGCAACATGCCCGCAAAGATCCTCACCTCCAATCCCGGAGGTACCGCCGCCCTGATCGCCGCAATGATCTCGCGGCCGGGCACGCCGATGAACTGCGTGATCGGCAGGTGGAAACTTGTTTCCACATAGCGCACGTTCTCGACGACCTGCCGGGCAAACGTCACCCGGGCCGATTCATAGTAACGCTCCGCCGAAATGAACCACGGCAGCGCATGCCCGAGCAAAATCTCGTCGAATTTCTGGAAACTCGGAAACCGGTAGTCCGCTTCGTGAAAAAACGGCGACGCCGGATAAGTGTCCGGCTGCCACGCCCGCAGCAGCTGGTACGGCAAGCCGCCCTCGATGTGTAGGTGCGTCTCGGTCTTCGGCAGCGCTTGGACGAAGTCACGCATGGCAGCTTGAGGTAGGAGCCCGCTTGCGGGCGATTAAATCGCGCACCCGCGCGCGCCTACTTCTTCCCCAGCAGATAGTCCGGATTCAACTTGTTGAGCGCCTTCGGCACAAAGACGCCGTCCTTGCGGATCAACTTGCCGTCGAACCAGATTTCGCCGCCGCCATACTCGGGCCGCTGGATGCACACCATGTCCCAATGCACTTGGGATTTGTTGCCGTTGCCGACGCCGTCGTAGGCTTGCCCGGGCGTGAAGTGGAATGAACCCGCGATCTTTTCGTCGAAAAGGATATCGCGCATCGGCTCGAGGATGTGCGGATTGAAGCCGATCGCGAACTCGCCGATGTAGCGCGCCCCGGCGTCGCTGTCCAAAATCTCGTTGAGGCGTTTCGTGTTGTTGGCCGTCGCTTCGACGATTTTCCCTTTTTTGAAAACTAGCCGGATATTGTCGAAGGAAGCGCCGAGGTAGACCGTCGGCGCGTTATACTGGATCACGCCTTCGACGGAGTCCTTCACCGGGCACGAGAAAACTTCGCCGTCTGGGATGTTCCGCAGGCCGCCGCAGGGCTGCGAACCGATGCCCTTGATGGAAAACGTGAGATCGGTCCCCGGGCCCTTGATCTGCACGCGGTCGGTCTTCGCCATCAGGTCGCCCAGCGCTTTCATGCCGGGCGTGAGCAGGCTGTAGTCCAGATTACAGACCTTGAAATAAAAGTCCTCAAACGCCTCGGTGCTCTTGCCCGCCTGTTGCGCCATCGCCGAAGTCGGCCAACGCAGCACGACCCATTTGGTCTTGCCCACGCGGTGGTCGAGCACGGGTTTCATCAGCCGGGAGATCAGCTGTGTCCGCGCCGAAGGCACGTCGGAGTTTTCAAAAATGTTCTCCGCGCCGCGCAGGGCGATGTAGGCGTCCATCTTCTGCATCCGCTGCAATTCCACGGCGGCGTGGGGCTCGTATTGCGCCTCAGTCGCGCCAAGCGCGAGCTCCCGCGAGACCCGCGCCCGGTGCAACTGCACGTAAGGGGTCGCGCCTCGGGCCCGGGCTGCGCGCACGAGCGCGATGACCATCGCGTCGGGCACGTCGAAAGCATCGATAAGCACGCGTTCACCCGGTTTAAGGGCGGTGGAAAATCCGGTCAGACCGGCGGCAAGTTGGGTGTAACGGGGGTCGATGATCATGTGAATTAAGCGGTCAGCTAACGTCACGCCGCCCGCCGCCTGCAAGCGAAAGCTACCGCGTCCCGTCCCGCGGAAAACAAATGCGCCCCACGGCTTCTTCAAAGTCCGCCGCACCCCGGATGATATCAATCTCGAGCCGCAGATAGAAGAGCGGCAACGGACACACCCGAGTTTCCGCGATGCGCACCGCGTCTTTCTCGGTCGTCACCAAGCACTCTGCGCCTTCGCGCTTAGCCGCAGCAAACAGCTCCGCCAAATCCTCCTCCTCGTAGCGGTAGTGGTCCAGGTAGCGCTCACGCCCCATGATGAGCGCACCGAGATCGCGCAAAAATTTCTCGAAGCTTTCCGGAGTCGCAATGCCGCTGAAAGCAAAGACCCGCCGCCCTTTCAGCCACGCCAGCGGCACGCGGGCCTCCGGCGCATCGATCGCGACGCCGAAGCGTTGCAGATACTGCGGCCGGTGCGCGCACTCGATGATATCGGCCGTCGGATTGTGCTCTCGAATCAGGGCCTCCAATTCGTTGTCCCGTTCGCCGTTTGATTTCGTCAGGAAAATATAACTCGCCCGGTTCAGGTGCTTGATCGGTTCGCGCAGCACGCCGCGTGGCAGCATGTGGCCGTTGCCGAAGGGGTTGGTCTTGTCCACCAGCAGCAGATTCAACCGCCCCTTGAGCGGCAGATACTGGAAGCCGTCGTCCAGAATCAGGGTATCGCAACCGAATTTCTTGATCGCATACGCGCCGGCCTTCACGCGGTTTTTATCCACGAGCACGACAACTCCGGGCAGATTTTTCGCCAACATGAACGGTTCGTCGCCGGCCGTCTCGCTATCGAGCAAGACCCGCCCGCCGTCGCTCACGACCCGGGGCGGCGCCTCGGCCGTATGCGTGAGCTTAAACCACCACTTTTTCCAAAACGGCGGTGCTTTGCTTTTGTAGCCGCGGCTGAGGATCGCAACTTTTCGTCCCCGGTCGCGCAGCGCCCGCGCAAATTTCTCCACCACCGGCGTCTTGCCGGTGCCGCCGACGGTGAGATTGCCCACGACCACGACGAGACAACCCAGCGGGTGGTCGTGGAAGATGCGGTGGCGATAGAGCCAAAGCCGAGTCTGCACGATCCCGTTGAACAACCACGACAGCGCCTGCAAAAAGGCTCCATACACACTCGCTCCGGCATCCGCGCGCCGGTCGAGCACGATGTCCACCGTGTAGAGCTCAAACGTACGAAACTTCTTCTTCAACCAGTGCTGCAGCATGGGGGTTTTGTGGACGCGTCGATGCCCGCGATGAAGGTTGACGGCCTCCGGCGCGTAAACTGTTTTCGCACCGCCCACCGGCCACTTTTATGAGCTACAAACTCTTCATCCCCGGCCCCATCGCCGTCTCGGAAAAAACGCTCCGCGCCATGGCGCAGCCCATGATCGGCCATCGCAGCACCGATTTTGTCGCGCTCTACAATTCCATCCAGCCCGAGATTCAGGCCCTGGCCGCTACGAAAGATCCGGTCTATCTCTCGACCAGCTCCGCGTGGGGCGTGATGGAAGGCGCCCTACGTAACGTCTGCCAAAAGAAGGTGCTCAACTGCATGAACGGCGCGTTCTCCGACAAGTGGAACGATGTCGCCCTGCGCTGCGGGCTCGCCGCCACCGCCCTCAAGTTTGACTGGGGCCAACCCATCGACCCCGAAGCCGTTCGCCGCGAACTCGCCACCGGCGGTTACGACGCGATCACTCTCATTCACAATGAAACATCCTGCGGCTGCATGAGCGATTTGCCGGCGATCATGGCCGTCCTGCGCGACTTCCCTGAGGTGATCTCGATCATCGACACCGTCAGTTCCTTCAGCGTGCTGCCCATCCACAAGGACGAACTCGGCATCGACATCCTCATCACCGGTTCGCAAAAGGCCCTCGCCCTCCCGCCCGGGCTGGCCCTCTGCTCCGTTTCGAAACGCGCCCTCGAACGCGCCGCCAAATGCCCTACCCGCGGCTACTATTTCGACCTGATCGAGTTTCAAAAAAATCACGAGAACGGCATGACGCCCAGCACCCCGGTCATCCCGCTCATCTACGCCCTCAAATCGAAGCTTGATGACATCAAAGCCGAGGGCCTCGCGGCCCGCTTCGCCCGTCACGCCCGCCTCAATTCCACCGTCCGCAACTTTGTTTTCGCGAAGGGTTTCAAGCTGTTCCCCAAGGAAGGCTACGGTTCGCTCTCGTTGAACTGTTTCGCCAACACGCAAAACATCGACCTCGGCGCGTTGAACAAAATTCTGAAATCAAAGCACGGCCTCGTGATCGACGGAGGCTACGGCAAACTGAAGGGTAAAACTTTCCGCATCTCCAACATGGGCGACGAGACCGACGAAACCATCGCCGCGATGCTCAAATCCCTCGACGCCGCCCTCGCCGAAACGCCAAAGATGGCGAACCCCTGACCCCGCCGAGTCCAGCCCCGGGGCAAAAATGCCCTTGGGGTAGCGCACATCCGAACAAGGCACTGCTCTTTGGTGCGGTTTTGTTTCGGTCGATGCCCAACGCCAGCAACGCGAGTTAACCGGCCATCTGCGCCTTTGCACCGCAGCTCGCGCCGATCAGGTCACCATCCGGCAGTTTCTCAAGGCCCAGACCGACCTCGGCGTGATCATCGCACGGGCGGTTGGGCCGAATACTCAAAATCCGCACCGACCGGATTCGTCCACCAGCGGAGTGCTCACTTGGCTCTCCTCCATCGAGCTTTTCGCAGTCTGAAGACCTGGCTAAACGGCAACCATCACGGCGCAGAGCCCGATTATCTTAAGCGCCTCGCCGCTGGGTTCGTCTTTCGATTCAACCGGCGCAATACTCAGATGACGGCCTTTCACTCCCTGCTGGGCATCGCCAGTTCGATCTAGCCGTGCGCACCGGCGACAATCAGCCAACCGGAGTCAGCGGGATAAGCATATAAAAATTAGTGCCGAAGGTTTTTGCCCTGCGGCCGGTTCCAAAAACGCGTCAGGTGAGTCCGGCCACGCCCCGACTAACTCCCAAGTGTCTGCATTCACTTCGGCCCCAGCAAAGCATCTCCGACTTCCGGCGCGGCAAACATCCGCGCCGCGTCGTGATCGATACCCGGTGCTTCCACTTTGCGCCACCCAAAGGTCCAGCCCCGCTCCTTCGCCATCGCCTCAGCGAGCGCGTAGCAGGCGAGATTACGCGCATAACGATGAGGCCCCTGCTTCATACCCGCCGCGCTCGCATCAAAGCGACGGCGGGGAGCCGTGTCTGCCGTACCGAGATAAAGGGTCAGAGGCGCCGCAAGATACTGGCGCAGCATGGCATCATCCCGGAGCTCGGCCGGCAGTCCGCCCAGCCCGTAGCCGAACCCATGGTCCGTGCTCGGAAACAAAAGCGAGCCCGCGTTTCCCGCCACGATCCGCCTCGCCGCACCCGGTTGAAACGCGGCCAATCGCACCAGAAACTGCGCACCGGCCGAGTGCCCGATCAGGTAATACGGCAGCGCCGGCCGATTCTCCCGCGTACGCACATCCGCCACGATCACGTCCACGACATTGAAGATCCATCGTTCTCGCGGATTCGCTTCGCCCCCCGCGGTCAGCACCCCGCCTCGTTGATACCATTCTTCGTCGGGAAACGCGCCCTCATCCAGCCGCGGTGATACCAAAATCATCCCAAATCGGTCGGCCATCGGAATCGCGAATTCGAGATACTGATCCGCGTTGCGCATCACTCCGTGAAATACCACCAGCAACGGTCCGTCGCTATAGCCGACCGGTTTGTAGGTGTGGAGTGCGACCGGCGCGCCGCCAAAGCTGACCTCAGTTTGCCCGCGTCCCGTCGGCAATGGCGCCGCAACGACCTTCGTTGCCATCAGCCCGAGAAAAATCACGAGTCCAGCCCATCGTCTCATGGGCCGCAGCATGCCTTCTCTTATTGTCCGCGCAACCGCTGATCATCGCTTGAAAGAGCGCGGCGCGCTTCGGGGTTCAGCCGAAGCGGTCAGCCGACGCATTTTCAAACGGCGGTGCCGCTCTTTCCCATCAGCCGGGCGGCGCGGCCGGGAAAACCCGGCGACGTTTTGATGAAAAAGGCGCGCCGACGGAGGAAGAAGCCTGCGGATTCGGCCGGGGCGGACGCCGGTCACCGCGAAGTGCATTCTCGGCGGCGCGGCGGATTTGAAAGTCCTGCATGCGGTGAAACAAATCGATGAGTTGCGTCGGTTGAGAATACACCTCGAGCCCCGCACGATCCAAGGCGCCGAGCAACTCGTGCGTCGCTTCGAGCGTCGAAAGGCACCCCGGCTCCGGCTGGCGTTTGATGATATAGCGGCTCGGAGCGGCGTTGGTAAACATGATGCGCGGCAGCCGTTGCAGACTGAGGCTGGTGCGAAACATCGGGCGCACCAGTCGCCACGTCGCATCGAGCAAGAAAACCACCAGCCGCCGTCCCGCCAAATCGGCAACGGGCAACTCGCCCTTCGAAAGATCCCGCGAATCACGTCCCGGGTAGAGCAGCACCGGAAAATTCCGCGGATCGTTAATCAGCGCCTGCACCGCCTCGTGCTCGTCGAAGCCGATGCCGAGGTGCAGCTCGCTGTCGGCGAGACACAGATGAGTGAGCCGACCGGTGTTCGCCTTCACCCGCTTGTGTTCATACGGGTGCATGAGGATCACGAACTTCGTGCGCGTCGGCATGGGCGTGATCGACCCGCACCAGCAATGCGATTGCGGCCAATTGCAGCGGTAGCACATCACCCGGCTCATGGTGCAGCGTCGCTCGCCGCGACCGGCCACTCCAGTACACGAGCGCTGGCAAAGCTGCGCGCCTCGCCGCTGATCGGATCTGCAAAAGCGATGTTCTTGGCAAGGAGCTGCAGCGGCTGCCCGAAATCGTCGCTGTTCTCCGGCCAATGCACCGGGTAGATTTGGTCGTTGCGAATGGGGATGCCCAGAGCTGCACAGTGCGCGCGCAACTGGTGTTTGCGGCCGGTAATCGGATTCAGGCCATAACGCGCCCACTTTCCGTGGGTCTCCAACAGCTCGATCCGCGTTTCGGCGTTCGGCTCGCCCGCCACTTCGCGCATCTGCATGAATCGCTCCGGATTTTCCTCCAGCCGGCTGCGGTGATTCAACGGCAACCCAAGTTCCGGCCGCCATGGCGCGATGGCTTCATAGCTCTTCCGGATCGATTTTTCCAAAAAGAGATTCTGGTAACGGCCTCGCGTCGCGGGTTGCACGGTGAAGACCACGAGCCCGGCCGTCTCGCGGTCGATCCGGTGGATCGGCGAGAGAGAATCGAGACCGAGCCTGCGCTTGAGGCGCACCAGCAGCGTTTCCTGCAAATAACGTCCCGAAGGAATCACCGGCAAAAAATGCGGCTTATCGGCCACAACGAGCAACTCGTCTTGGAAGAGCACGACCTCGTCAAAAGGGATACGGAGTTCCGCTTCGATTGAACGGTAATAGTGGATGCGTTGACCGGCGGCGTAAGGCAGGTCGGCGGGCACAGCAACGCCGCTGTCGTCCAAGACTTCGTCTTTTTCAAACCGTGCCACCCAAGTCGCCTCCGGCACGCCCGGAAATCGCTGAATCAGAAACTCACGCAAGGTCGTCCACGGCCCGATCGGCAAGACGACCGAACTCGGACTCACCCCATCGCGGGTGAGTCTTGGCGACAGCGCGTTGGCGGAATCGCGAGATTGGAGTTCGTTTGAATTCAAGGGTCGTCGGACGTTCAGCGCCTGCGACTAAGCCGAGGCAACACCCCCGGAGCGTGGTCAGCCGAGGCGGACCATGCGAACCACCTTTTCTGAAATCTTGCGAATCGGCTCGCCCAAGCTCGACGCCTTGGCACCGCAGCTGCTCAGTTTGACCGATGACCCTTTTCAACCGCCGCCAATTGATCGCTCGCTGCGCCCTGCTCGCCGCAACCCTGCTCAGCCCATTCACGCCAAACCTGGTCGCCCAAACCGCCACCCCGGCGCCCGCCATCCGCAAGCCGCTGATCGCCGTGCTCAACGCCTATCCCCCTGAAATGGACGCGATGGTGAAGGAGTTTAAACTGCTTGAGGGCGGTTTCACCGAAAAGCGCGTCAAAGGATTTCGCTACTATATCGGCACCGTCGAAGGAAAGGACATCGTCGTATTTGAAACCGGCATCAGCATGGTCAATGCGGCGATGGCATTGCAGCTCGCGCTCGAGCGCCTGCCCATCAGTCACGTCCTGTTCGCCGGGGTCGCGGGCGGCACCGACCCGACCCTGCGCGTTGGCGATGTCGTCATTCCCGAGAAGTGGGCTTACCACAGCGAAGCCGCCTATTTCAACCCGACTCCCGACGGCAAAGACTGGATGAAGGCGGAATACTTCACCAAGCGTTACCCCAACTACGGCATGATTTTCCCGGCGGACATGTTTGCCGTCCGCGCGAGCAAGGAAAAATTTGAGCGCGTCCCCCACTTCTCCGTCGACGCCTCCCTGCTGGAAGTCGCCCGGCGCGCCGTCAAGAAGCTTGGACCGGTCATCAGCGCCAAGACCGGGCGTGAAATCACCGTCAGCGTTGGCGGCGTCGGCGTGACCGGCACCGTTTTTCTCGACAACCGCGATTACCGTAAATTCGTCCACGACACGTGGGGTGCCCGCTGCGCCGATATGGAGACGACCGCTTACGCCCACGTCTGCTATACCAACGAGATCCCGTTTCTGGCGGTCCGAGCCCTCAGCGATCTCGCCGGCGGCCAAGACCACAGCGAACTCAACGTCATCGACGCCAATGAAGGAATTTCGTCGGTCCACGCGGTGAAAGTTCTCCGCGCTATTTTGCGCGAGATGTGAAGCCCGAAGAGCGACGCGCTTGATCGTCGCCGGCGGAGCATCTTCCGTTATTTCAATTTCATTAAGTTGCCGTGCCCATCCCGTGCCCATCCCGTGCTCGGCCCGCCTCTCATTTCAATTCTCCCGATGCTCAGTATTCTTTGGCTCTAAGAGTTCCCAAATTGGCTTTTCTGCACCACGGTAATTGCCGTCTTCGTCGGGTTCGCTTTGGGCGGCCAAGCCATCGTGCGACGATTCTTGCCCCGCTGGTTCGGCGACAAGGATTACAACGATATCGTCGGCCAGTTTCTGTCGGCCTCCGGCGTCTTCTTTGGCATTACCCTAGGGTTACTGTCGGTCGGTGCTTGGGAAAACTTCTCATCGGTCGAGACCGCAGTCACCGAGGAGGCCAACGTCATCGGGGTGCTTTACCGAGTCGTCGACAATTACCCCGAACCCCATCGCGCGATCCTGACTGAACAACTCCGAGACTACGTCCGCCACGAGATCGATACCGCGTGGCCGCTGCCGGTGCCGGCATTAATGCCGAGGAAGTAGCTCATGGGAGAAGGTGGGAAAGAATCAGAGTTGCGTGGGACTGTCCTGTGAGGGGACATCGACGACAAAGATCTGCGAGAACGAACCGACGGCGCCGACGACATCGCGCTGGTAGGCTATAAAACGCCCGTCGGGTGAAAAGACGCACGCCGGCGGCGCGGGCAGCCCCACGTCGGTGCGGGGCGGGGTCAAGGGTTGCGTGCGGCCGGTGGCCACGTTGGTTACACAGACGCGGCCGGCCATCACGTGCGCGATCCGCTGTCCGTCCGCGCTCCACGAAATTGCGGACGCGATGCCCTCGCGGTTGCGGGTGACCTGCCGCGCTTCGCCGCC
>SXGQ01443376.1_pt1 | contig 58598 bp, 45 predicted proteins | sample 3178371 | NCBI WGS metagenome assembly SXGQ01 (sample SAMN11356859, study PRJNA531348) | freshwater metagenome | isolation source: freshwater sample F1-20 | place: China: Fuxian Lake, Yuxi | collected 2017-12-25
GCCGGGATGAACCAATTCAAGGATTTTTTCCTGGGTAACCGTGTCCCCGATCACCGCCGCGTAGTCGATACCCAGAAATGTTTACGTGTCAGCGGCAAACACAACGACCTCGAGGAGGTGGGGGTCGATACCTACCACCACACCATGTTCGAGATGCTCGGCAATTGGAGTTTCGGCGACTATTTCAAGAACGAGGCCATTGCCTGGAGCTGGGAATTGCTCACGGAGGTCTATAAGATCCCGACCGATAGGCTATATGCCACCGTGTTCGAAGGAGATGCCAAGGAAGGCCTTCCACCCTCCTCCATCGCTTTGGCTAAATGGAAGCAGCTGTTACCCGAGGATCGGATCGTTTACGGAAATAAGAAAGATAATTTTTGGGAGATGGGCGATACCGGTCCCTGCGGACCCTGCAGCGAGATCCATGTTGATTGTCGCCCGGACGAAGAAAGAAAGAAAATACCCGGACGCGACCTGGTGAACAAAGACCATCCGCAGGTGATCGAGATCTGGAACAACGTATTCATCCAGTTCAATCGGAAGAAAGACGGATCGCTGGAACCGTTGCCCGCTACCCACGTCGATACGGGTATGGGACTCGAACGGTTGGTGCGCGTATTACAAGGGAAATCTTCCAATTACGATACCGATATATTCTCCGGCACCATTCAGGCAACGGAGCGGATCACCGGTCGCACCTATGACGGCAGCGATACTCGGGAGGCGGTCGCGTTTCGGGTGATCGCCGATCACATTCGTGCGATTGGATTTACCATTGCCGACGGGCAACTGCCCGCCAACACCGGTGCCGGCTATGTGATCCGTCGGATCTTGCGTCGCGCCGTTCGGTATTACTATTCCTATTTGAGTTACCAAAAGCCCCTGCTACATCAACTGATCCCCGTGCTGGCCAAACAATTCGAGTCCGTATTCCCCGAGTTGCAGCAGCAAGTCGATTTTGTCAGCAAAGTCGTTCGCGAGGAGGAGGAATCCTTCCTGCGCACCTTAGAGAAAGGATTGCGACGGATGGATGATATCCTGGGTTCGGCCCGCAAGGGAATGGTGGCTGGTAAAGACGCCTTCGAGTTGTACGATACCTATGGGTTTCCGATCGACCTGACACGTCTGATCGCACAGGAGCATCAGCTTCAGGTGGATGAGTCCGGTTTCGAGCAGGAAATGAAACAGCAAAAAGACAGAAGCCGTGCGGCCGGTGCCATTGATGCGGAGGATTGGGTGGTACTCACGGAAGGGGGCAGTGTTTTTGTCGGATATGACTCGTTAATGACCGAGACCCGCATCCGGAAATACCGAAAAGTTACGGCTAAGAGCAAAACGGCCTATCAGGTGGTGTTGGATCAAACGCCATTCTACGCGGAGAGTGGGGGACAGGTCGGAGATCAGGGATGGCTTGTTGTTGGGGATAATAAATATGACGTCACGGATACCAAAAAAGACAATGATCTGATCATTCACTTTCTGACCGCTTTACCCGCTGATCCTTCCCAACCGATGCAAGCCGTGGTGAATGCCGACCTGCGGTCGCTCACCACCGTACATCATTCGGCTACGCACTTGTTGCACAGTGCCCTTCGTCAGGTCTTGGGTACGCACGTGGCCCAGAAAGGCTCTTTGGTGAATGCCGATCAATTACGATTTGACTTTTCTCATTTTGCCAAAGTGACCGATGCAGAGGTAGAGCAGATCGAACAGCTTGTCAATCAAAAGATCCGGGAGAATGTTCCGGTCGTCATAAAATCTCTGCCGAAGGACGAGGCGATGAAACTGGGCGCGATGGCATTGTTCGGGGAGAAATATGGCGATGTGGTACGGGTGGTGATCATGGACCCAAGCTATTCAGTGGAGCTTTGTGGCGGAACCCATGTGGGCTACACCGGTGAGTTGGGATTATTCAAGATCCTGTCGGAATCGGCAGTGGCCGCTGGCGTTCGGCGCGTAGAAGCCGTGAGCGGTGCTACGGCATTTGACTGGATGCAGGAGCAACATCGGTCGATGCGTTCGATCAAGGAAGTATTGAAAACACCGAACCCGCCCGTGAAGGCCATCGAGCAATTGCAGGAAGAACTGACACAGTTGCGGAAGCAAGTGGAGGCGATGGAGAGCAAGCAACTCCAGTCGCTCGTGCCGGATCTGGAGCGATCACTGCTACAGGAAAAGGGACGTTCTTATATTGGCTCAGTGGTAGAGGTTTCTTCAGCAGATGCGTTGAAAAAATTATGCAACGAATTGCGCAACCGCGGGGCGGACCGCTTGGTTGTGTTGACAGCCAAGGTGCAGGGCAAGGCTTCGGTCGCCGTGGGCATCAGCGATGCTTTGGTCAAGTCTGCCGGCCTGAACGCCGGAAAGATCATCAAGGAAACCGTTGCGCCGCTGATACAAGGCGGGGGTGGCGGGCAACCCGGTTTGGCAACAGCGGGCGGTCAGGATGTTTCCCGATTGGAGAAAGTGATCGAGTTGGTACGCGGACTTTAGCCCCTTCTTTAACATTTATTATAGTATGTTACCTCATTGGGTAGCATAGTTTCGTATAATCTTTAAACCAACTCTTTATGCGTATCAGTATTTTCATTTTTGTTGCTCTGGTGTCAGGGTTGATGAGCACTGCCCAAAAACCGATCGAGGGAAACGGTGAGGGTCGGGTGATCATCCGGGACGCCTCCGGAAAGGGCGTGAATCCCTTCGTGATCATCGATGGTAAGCCGGGCGGGGATCTTCAGTCGCTCAGTCCCGATCAAATCCTGAGTATGGATATTCTGAAAGGGAATGCTGCCACATCGCTTTATGGTTCGGACGGAAAGAATGGTGTGATCATCATCAAGACCCGGTCGGGATCCAGTACCGATACCTTGCCCATTGGCAATAAAAAAGTGGAGCGTATCGTCACGGTGAACAAGATCCTTAAATCGGATGGGACGAAAGATACCACTGTAATAATATCCGATTCCATAACCGTCAACGTGGATGGCAATCGGATCGAGATCAATGGAATGCCATCCCTACACGGCGGCGAACGGATCGTACAGGGATTCCCTCTTCCTAATCTGGAGGGTGCATATTGGGAAGACCGATCAGCACTTAAAATCGGTGTGTCAGTTCAAGATTCCGAGGAGGGTAAGGGCGTATTGGTAACCACGGTGGTTTCGAATGGGGCCGCTGCCAAGTCGGGTATTCAGGTCAATGACCGAATTGTATCGATCGATCAAAGACTTACGGATGATGTTGACGAATTAAAACGGGCCATTGGCGAAACCCGAAACAAGCGTTCGGTGATGATCAAATTATTCAGGGGGAAGAAGGAGATCAATGTTGAATTGGTCTATCCCAAAGAATTAAAAAGAGCGGACCTCTGATCGTTTTTTGGTGAAAATAAAAGCCCCAACATCGTTGGGGCTTTTTGATGGTTTTACTTTAATACTTCCTGCAGTTTTTTGGACAATTCGGGTCCGCGTAAGTTTTCGGCCACGACTTTTCCTTGCGGATCGACCAGCACATTGTAGGGGATCCCTTCGATCCGGTATTGGGAAACGACCTCGCTATTCCAGAATTTCAGGTCGCTGACCTGAGTCCATTCCAGCTTATCGTCTCGAATGGCTTGGAGCCAATCCTGTTTTCCATCTTCTCTGTCCAGGGAAACGCCTAGTACGGTGAAATTTTTATTCTTGAATCGCTGATAGGCGGCCACTACCGTCGGGTTTTCCATTCGGCAAGGCCGGCACCAACTGGCCCAGAAGTCGACCAGTACCCATTTTCCACGAAACGAATTCAGGGCGATGGGTTTTCCATTCGCATCGGGGAGCGTGAACTCGGGCGCGGATTGTCCGATCAATCCTTTACTTTTTTGAACCTCTTCCTCCAGTTTTCGTTGGAACGTGTTAAGGCCGTTGTGCTCGGGGAATCGGGCACTGAGTTTCACCAGTTGTTCCTGGATCTCTTCCAGCGTGAAGGGATTCATGCCAAATGCCGGATTGGAAGCGGCCCCTTGATAGAATCCCAGGATCAGCATGTACGTGCTGGGGGTTCTGGCTTGGTTGAGGGCGGAGTCTGTCTGAACCGACAAAGCTTTCGCTTGGGCAAGCATCTTCTCTTGAACGGGACGGATCAGGCTATCAGGTTTACCCAGCTTCAGTAGGGTATCCAGTCCGATACGGTTATTCATGATGGTACGCAGGCCATCGTTTAGGACAGAGGAGAAATCACGTATTTGTTGAGACGCTGTGGAGCCGTTGACAGTGTAGGTGGGATTTAATTGTCCGTCTACCCGTTCAAACTTGACGGTTACGTTGACCTTTTTGCTATCGTTGACGACTACGAACAACGGATACGGTTGTTGTGCCGGGCGTACATAGTAGATTCTATCTTCCGCCGCCGGTGCATGCAGGGTGAATTTTCCGGATTTATCCGGACGAACCGAATCTACCACGGTGGGCCGGTTGGTTTCCATCGGAACCTCTTCCAAGTACAGCAGTTCGAACGTGGTGTCCTGTAGGGATCCCTCTAAACGAAAGCCCTGGTTTCCGGATTTGCCTGAGGTGCAGGCTTGTAGTAGCAGGACAATCAAGGCGAGGGATAGAAAACGTGTCATAGGTGCGGAGTTATGTCTCTGTAAAGGTAGTAAAGAAAAACCCCGGCGTGGGCCGGGGTTTTAGTTCAGAGTTCAGAGTTCGGAGTTCGGTGTTAGTACCCGGGGTTTTGGGATACGATCGGGTTCTGGATGATCTCGTTGGCAGGGATCGGCCAGATGAAGCGATAATCTCCGTAGGGGATACCAGCTTGACCCGGTGTGTATGGAAGACCACAGCCATACATCGCCAATCCTTGTGCACCGTTCACTGCCTTGGCGGGAATGCCACCGGTGGTGAAATCAGTTTCTTGTGACAGGCGAGAAATATCAGCCCAGCGTTTGCCTTCGCAAAGGAACTCGATGCGGCGCTCCAGCAAGATGGCGCGGATCAGGGCAATTCTATCTGCAAAGTCGGTCGCCAGATACTGCATGGTGGCAGGCGTTGGCAACGCGCGGTTACGGACGGTGTTCAGCAGATCGATGGCGCGCTGCGATACGCCCGTGGCCAAACGTGCTTCGGCCTCGGCTTGCATCAGCAGTACTTCCGCATAGCGGACTTGGGGAGCGAAATCAGAGCGACCGACATAGTCGCGGTATTTGTTCGTGAAGAAGCTGGCGCCTCCGTTGGCATTGGTACCACTTACATACAGCAGCGTACGACGCAGGTCGTCGCAACGCCAGCCGCTATTGTTCCAAAGAATAGGGGAGATGGCAACCAGTCCGCGGGCCCCCAGGTTAGCAGCACCGAGCATGGCGGGCAACGCACCGTTCACACCGGTATTGTCCAGCGCATCGTTTCTGACCGAGAAGATGCTTTCAGAAGAACTGTTGTTGGCAAAGGGACCATCCGGCGCGGCGGTCAGTGCCCAGGAACCGATCGGAGAAACCACTGAGGTGGGAGCCAGAGGGTTTACGGTACCAGGAACGAGCTTGTCACCTTCTGTTTTCACAGCCGCCCAATTGCCCATATGCATGTGCAAGCGCATTTTCAATGCGATGGCAGCAGCTTTGGTTGCTCGAACGGTGCGGGCGTTGCCGGTAGTGATGGCAGCCATGTTGGTTTCTGCAAAATCCAGGTCGCGCAACATACGACGATAAACGGTATCGCTCACAGCGCGGGGCAGGTTACGAACCTGGTCTACGGTGGAGGGCACGTTCACCGCGAAATCACGGTAAGGCACACCCACTTGCGTTCCGTTTCCATCGCGGTAGGGACGCGCCCAGTGGATCATCAGTTCGTGGTGTGCGAAGGCGCGCAGGAAGCGGCACTCAGCTTCGAACTGCAGGGCAGTAGCTGTAGAAATGGCACCGCGAGAGCCGGCACCCCGGAACCCATCGATACATACGTTGGCTTTATTGATCAGGGCATAGAGCGAGTTCCAGTGGCCTTCCCCGTTCGCATAGGTGGCGTTGTAGGTAGCTTGGTAGGTGATCTGGTAGAAAGCCGCGATGTTGATCACGTCTTCACCTCGTGCATCACCTTGTTCGATGTTGGCGGCTCCAAAAGGATATCCGCGTACGGCGCCAAAATAATCTCCGCTCTGGGCGGCATCATACACGCCGTACAGGGAGGTGAGACATTTGTCCGCATTGCTGAACGCTACATCCACCGCAACCGAGGTGTAGGGCTGCAGGTCCAGCGCCTTCTTGCATCCGGAGAGCAGTGCTACGGAGAGCACCGAGATCACCAGAAAGTTCAATTTATTTTTCATATTCATTCGTTTAGTGGTTTTGCAGAATTAGAATCCAACGTTCATGCCAAAGGAGATGGTGCGGATCTGGGGGGATACGCTGGCGTCGATACCACCCGCGGTGACGTTATCCGGATCGGCGCCGCTGTACTTAGACCATACATGGAGGTTTTGTCCCTGTACGAAGAAGCGAACGCTTTCAATATATCCTTTGGAAACACGGCTAACCACATCCCGATCCATGGTGTAGTTGATCACCAGGTTCTGCAGACGGAGGTAGTTTCCGCTCTCGACGAAACGAGAGTTGGCTATGCTGTTCTGATTCACGTTGTTGCTCAGACCCCAGTACAAGCGCGGAACATCGGTTACGTCACCGGGTTTGGTCCAACGACGCAGGATAGCCTTGCCGTTGTTGTGGATGCTCTGGCTGAACAGGGCTTCCTGGGCGGTGGTGTTCATGATCTGGTTGCCACCGGAGTAGCGAAGCATCACCTCAACACTGAATTGCTTGTAGCGGAAGTTGTTGGTCCAGGCACCGAAATACGTTGGGATGCCTTGTCCCAGGTTCTGGCGATCGGCAAAGCCCATGGTCGTGGCATTGGCCGGAAGCAGACTTCCGTCGTTGGGTCCGTTCACGAAATAATAAAGTCCGTTTTCCACGTTGTGGGTAACCAACTTACCATCGGCCTTGTAATACATCGGGAAACCGTTAGCGGTGTTCACGCCGGCGTATTGATAACCGTGGATGATGTTGATGGGATCACCCACCCGGATCAGGTTGTAGGAGCCGTTCTGGATGTACGGAACCGGATTTCCGTTGATTGAGTAGAGTTTGGTGATCTTGTTCTTGACGTTCGAGTAGTTGAAGTTCATATCCCATCCCCAATCTTTTTGACGAACGACCGACAGGTCGATCGAGAACTCCGTACCGCGGTTCTGCAGGGTACCGATGTTCTGAGAGATGGAGTTGCCCGGGATACCGGCACTGGGAGGTGTGGGTACCGCGAGAACGAGGTTATCAACGTCGTTGAGGAACCAGTCGAAGGTCATGTTCACGCGACCCTTGAACATGCCGATCTCCACGCCGAAATCATACTTGGAACTGGTCTCCCACTGGAGGGCGGGGTTTCCGATGAAGTTGAGGGCGATACCGTTGATGTTTCCATAGGGGGCCGGACCGAAAGTGGCCGACAAGAAGGGGAAACCACCGAGGGTGTTACCCACCTTGGCGTACGAATATTTCAATTTAACATCGGTAAAGGTCTTGGTCAGGAAAGCACTGTTTTTCCAGATGGTCTCCTCGGAGGGGCGCCATCCCACGGAGATACCGGGGAAGCTACCATAGCGCTTGTCTTTAGCCAGCGAGCTCTGTCCGTCGCGACGAACCGATGCTTGCAGGAAGTAGCGATTCTTGTAATCGTAGTTGATACGACCAAAGAGCGACTCGAAACCGGAACGAGAGTAGCTACCACCGATCTGTTGAGTAGAGGCTGTACCAGAGATCAGGTTCTCTTTCAAGAAGAACAGGTCGATGATGGTTTGTCCGGTTACCGAAATGAATTTGTTGGTCTGCTTTTGTACTTCATGACCGGCGGTCATGTAGAAGGTGTGACCACCTTTGATCTTGAAGTTGTAGTTGAAGTAGTTCTGCCAAACGGTGCGCAGAATGTTCTGGTTGGCGTTGTAGGCAATACCACCCGAGCTGTAACCATCGCCGTGACGGGGATCCAGGCTCTGGAAGCTGTAGTCGTTGAACCAGTCGGCCGACAACACGGTGCGGAATTTCAACCGGTTGGTGAAGGAAAGCTCCGCGAAAGAGTTATTGATGATGCGCATCTTCTCGGACGCGTACTTATTCTGCGTGAGCGTAAAGGCTACGTTGGTGAAGTTGTCATCCACCCCTTGCAGGTTCGGACCTACCGGGATCGCATTGGCAGCGGGGAAGCTGACGTTGAAACCACCCGGACCATTCACGTTGTACGGGTTGACGTTCGGCAGCAAACGCAACGCAGAAGCGATCGATCCGCTGAGTGCATTGGATCCGTTGTTCTGGTCGCCATCATCCTGGCGGCTTACCGTCAGGTTATTTCCCAACTTCAGGAAGCTGTTCACTTCATGCTCCAGGTTGGTACGTATACGGAAAGCTTTATTGAAGTTGCTGATGATCACCCCTTGCTGCTTGGAGTAGTTCGCAGAAAAGAAGTAGCTGGTCTTGGCTGTACCACCCTGATAGCTCAGGTTATGGGTTTGCACCAGCGCATTGTTGATTAGCGCGATGGCCTGCCAATCGGTATTCACGCCACCGGGATTCACGCCGGCGCGGGGTGCTTGACCACGGTTCGCCAGCTTCTCGTTGGTGATGGTTACAAACTCATCTGCATTCAGCAGGTCGAAGCGCTTCAGCGTGTTGCTGAAACCCATGGTCATGTCGTAGGAGACCTTGGCTCGGCCCTTGGAGCCTTTCTTGGTGGTGATCATGATCACCCCGGCAGCCGCACGAGAACCGAAGATCGCGGTGGCCGAACCATCCTTCAATACTTCGATGCTTTCAATGTCGGCCGGGTTGATATCGCCCAACGCGTTGGAGTTGGTTGTAGCGGCGAGGTTACCGGAAATGATGGGTACACCATCCACTACAAACAGCGGAGCAGTAGATTGATTGATCGAGTTGATACCGCGGATGAAGATCCGGGCGGGTTGGTTCACCAGTCCGCTGGAGTTGGTCACCTGTACACCCGTTGCCCGGCCGGCCAATTGCTTGTCCACCGACGGTGTAACCAGGTTGGCGAACTCTTTCGCATCGATCTTGGAGGCGGATCCGGTAAAGGCTTTTTTCTGCTGAGTACCGTATCCAACCACCACCACCTCTTCCATCATTTTTTCCTCACCCTGCAGCGAGGCATTGATGACGGACAGGTTGCCGATGTTGAACTCCTGCGCGATCATGTCGACCGAGGAGATCACCAACACCTGCGCATTGGCAGGTAGGTTCAGGCTATAGGTTCCATCGGTTTTGGTCGTGGTACCGGACGACGTTCCTTTCACCACCACGGATGCGTTGGCAACCGGGTTGCCTTTGTCATCAGTCACCTTACCGGTAAGGGTTCGTTGGGCCATTGCAGGCGCCATGGCGAACACAACTCCCAATAGGAGCAGATACAGTTTTCTCATGTGCATGTTAGTTTTTGTAGATTTCGAAAAAGCCCGTTTGTACGGGCGGTTGAAATTAGTCAGTAATGAGGGAAAATCGGCTAAAAAAGGCCGTTTTTTTCATTGGGAAAAGGGGCTTTATGAAAAAGGGAAAAAATACCCCCTGAAATCGGCTTATTTGGCCGGCTTTCGGTCCAGGCTGATCAGGATGGCCGGAAGCAACACCAGATTCGTAAAAGTAGCCGTAACCAGGGTCAGCGACGTGAGCCATCCCAGGGCCAAGGTGCCACCGAACTCGCTGAGACAGAACACGATAAAGCCGGCGATCAACACCATCGAGGTATACAGAATACTGATCCCCGTGTGGTGGATGGTCTCCACCACGGTCCGCAACCGATCGCCCCTCTGGTTTGGTAATTCCTGTTTGTAATTGACCAAAAACCGGATCGTGACGTCGATCGCGATCCCCAGTGCCACACTGAAAACCAACACCGTCGAGGGTTTCAACGGAACCCCCACCCAGCCCATTACCCCGGCCGTGATCAGCAGGGGGATCAAGTTGGGAATCAGCGAAGCGAGCAGGATCCGTCCCGAACGGAACAAATACAACATACAGGCCGCGATCAATAAGAACGCCCAGAAAATACTTTCTTTTAATCCATTGATAATGAATCTACTACCTTCCAAAAAGGTCACACTGGTACCCGTCAATTCAATGGCATGGGTACGCTTGGCCCGGCTGGCCGGGTCCGATCCCAGGGTTTCCAAACTATCCCGATTGAACAACTCCTCCGCCCGGTACTGGATGCTGTCGAGCAGCCCGGGTAACCGCCGGCTGCCGATATCGGCCATGTTCACGCTGATCCGGGCCTGCGAACGGGTGCTGTCCATGAAACTGCCCACCAGCTTGGCCAGGGATGACTTTCCCGTCGCCGAATCATTTTTAAAATTCAAATATTGCATCAACGCCGGCAGATCATAGGAGGAGGGAAGTGCGTAACTACCCGGATCGCCTTCGAAAAAGGCCTGCCGCGCAAACTTCAATCCCTCTGCAATGCTCAGGGGACGAGCAATGTCGGGAATCGATTGCAGGTATTGCGATAACGAGTCGATGTTCTCCAGGTTGCGCAGATTTCTCGTCACCCCTTGCTTCTTTTTGGTGTCGACCACGATCTCGAGGGGCATCACCCCTTTGAAATTTTTCTCGAAGAACTTCAGGTCGGTATAAATTTTCGAGGTCTTCGGCAGGTCATCCACGATAAAACCTTCACTGCGCAGCTGCAGCATCCCGGCGATCGAGAAGAGTACAATGGCTCCGGTAATGGCATATACCAGCCGACGGTGATTCAGCGCCCAATACTCCAACCGATCCAGCCAGCGTTTCATTCGGGCATTGTTGAGGTATCGGGTATGTCTGGATTTAGGGGCCGGCAGAAAACTCAAGACAGCGGGGATCAGGATCAACGAGATGAAGAATAACAAGAAGATATTGGTACCCGCCACCAAGCCGAATTCTTTGAGCAGGGCACTTTCCGTGAGGGCGAATACCGCAAAGCCGATCGCCGCCGTGATGTTGCAGAACAAGGTTACGATGCCCATCTTCTCCACCATGGTCACCAAGGCCTTTTCGCGCGCACCGGTTTCGTTGTAGGCAACATGGTATTTGTTGAGAAAGTAGATACAGTTGGGAATGCCGATCACTACCACCAATGGCGGGATCAGGGCTGTCAGCAGGCTGATCTTATATCCCAACAAATGCAAAAAGCCAACACTCCAGATCACCCCGATCCCCACCACCAGCAACGACAGTAACATCGCGCTCACCGAGCGGAAAAAGAGTAACAGGATCAAGGCTGACAACACAACGGACGCGATCAGGAACAATCGCATTTCCTGTTGGATCATCACGGCAATCTGCGTACGGATCAGCGGTAGTCCGCTAATATGCATTTCCAGTTTTTGTTCCCTCCCAAAGGCCTCTACCCGGTCCACGATCTGCTGAATGACCTGCTCGCGCGCCTTGGTGGCCAGCAGATCTTTGTTGATGCGAAGGCCTGCGAGGTAAGCATTCGTTTCCGGGTTGTACAGCAATCCCTCATAGAAGGGAAATTGTTCAAACCGTTGTTTCAGACTATCCAGCTCGGCCTGGTTCGCGATCCGCTCGGGAAACAAGGGTATTGCATTCAATTTTTCGGCAGTCGAATCCCGGTACAAGCCGATCGCACCGGGAACGGACAGCACATCTTCCACGCCTCGGAGTTGTTTGAGGTCGCGGCACAAGGTGACATAGGCATTGAATACCGAATCGACAAAAAGTCGGTCGGTTTGAATGCCCACCACTAAGAGATTTCCGTCCTCTCCGAATTTGGCCTTGAAGGCCTGATAGCTTTTGTATTTGGGATTGTCGGTCGGTATGGCCCGCGTGAATTCATAACTCAGTTGCACCTGACTGGCCTCGTATCCCATCCAGCCGGTCACCCCGGCCAGTGCCAACAACAAAATGATCCGATAACGAAGTATGAATTGCCCCAATCCCTTCCACATAGGTTTGAATTGAGGCACAAAGAAACGAAAAGCACACCGCGTAACGCAAGAAATCCGATTACTTTTGATTCATGCGATGCCTCGGAACGCTGCTGCTGTTTTTTTTATCGGCCTGGACTTTCGCCCAACCCATCGGAACGTGGCGGGAACACTTGCCCTATCAAAGTGCGATCGACCTGGCCAATGGCCCCGATCGTGTGTTCGCGGCCACGCCCTTCAGCCTCTTTTCCGTCGAGAAAGTCGGTGGGAAAGTGGAACGGTTTAGTAAGGTGGACGGACTCGCCGAGACCGGTATCCAAGCCATCCACTTCGAGCCCTCCACGCAAACCCTGCTCCTCGCATACCAAAACAGCAACCTCGATCTGCTCACGGACGAAGAACGTTTCAATATCCCCGATCTGAAGCAAGCCACCGGCGTAGGCGACAAGACCATTCACGCCATCAGTTACCTCAACGGTCGGTATTATCTATCAACCGGACTCGGCATCGTCCAACTCGATCCGATCCGAAAACTCATTCCGGATACGTGGCCTCTGGGTGCCGGCGGTCGCGCCATCGCCGTCAAACAATTTGCCTTCGATGCTACGCACTTCTATGCTGCCACCGAAGAGGGATTGAAATCCATCGCCCGCACCGGAACCAATCCCGCCAACCCGAATAGTTGGCAATTTTTGAGTGGTACTGGCAGGTTGCCTCCAGGCCCCTGCTCCTACACACAAGTAATGGGCTCGGACCTCATCGCCGTTGTGCGTGACACGGTATATCGGCGAAGCAATGATCAGTGGACGATCCTACACGCTTCTGACTGGCCCCTCATCAACGCCCGCGTCTCCGAAGGAAAACTTCTGCTCTGTCAGCGAAAATTAAGCGGAGAAAGTCGCGTACTCATTCTAAATCCCGACGGAACCACGCAACGCCTGCTCACCCAACTGGCTGCGATCTCCTATCCCGTGCAATCCATGCTGATCAACGGTGAACCCTGGTTGGCGGATCGTTTCGAAGGCCTCACCCGATTCTCGTCCGGCAGCGCCTATCAAACCTATTCGATCAATAGCCCGCAAGGTGTGGCCTCCGGACAACTCCTCTCCGCCGACGGAAATTTTTTCGCCACCGCCGGAGCCGTTAACGCAGCTTGGAATTATTTGTATAACGGAGACGGCCTCTTCGCGTTACGAGCGGGGAAATGGATCAATTACAATCGCTACGAATTTCCCGTAATGGATTCCGTGCTGGACTTGATCTCGGTGGTCACCGACAAACGTAACGGCTCGCTCTGGGCCGGATCGTACGGAGGCGGATTGGTCCAGATTCAACCGAACAACACCATTCGGATCTTTAAGCAAGGATCGTTACTTCCGGCCGTGGGTGATCCGACCAGTTATCGCGTAGCGGGACTTGCTTTCGATGCGGAGCAAAACCTTTGGATCAGTAATTACGGAGCGGATCGTCCCCTGGTGGTACGCACGCGCGACAGCCAATGGTTTCGTTTCGCCACCCCGTTCCCACTTCCTGAAAACGCCTTGGCTCAGATCGGCATCGATCCATTCGGATATAATTGGATCGTATCGCCTAAAGGCGGCGGATTGATCTTGTATGATGCCGGCACTTCAGTTTCCTCCGCGGCCGATGACCGGTGGCGGCGCTTTCGAAGCGGAGCGGCCAACGGTAATCTGCCCAGCGATCAAGTGAATTGTCTGGCCATCGATCGGGACGGCGTCATTTGGATCGGCACCAATAACGGTATCGCGCTGCTCGATTGTCTGGATGATCCTTTCAGTGCCACCAGTTGTGAAGCCTTTCGTCCCGTTGTCAAAAACGGTCCCTTTGCCGGGTATCTTTTTAACGGACAAACGATCAAGCAGATCGCGGTCGATGGTGCCAATCGAAAATGGGTAGCAACTTCCAACGGCGTATTTCTCATTGATGCCCGCGGTGAAACGGTGCTGCAACAGTTTACAGCGGAGAATAGTGCCTTACTCAGTAATGAAGTTCTACAAGTGGTGGTCGATGGAAAATACGGCGAGGTTTATTTTGCGACGGACAAAGGCATATGTTCCTATCGCTCCGATGCTACGATAGCGGCGGAGTCGGGGGAAGGTTTGCTGGTCTATCCCAACCCTGTACCGCCGAGATACACGGGTACGATCGGGATACGGGGATTGCGGGATCAGTCCTGGGTCAAGATCACCGAACTCGACGGACGGTTGGTGTACCAAACCCGTTCGCTGGGTGGACAAGCCACCTGGAACGGTACGGATTACAGTGGCCGCCGGGTGAGCAGTGGCGCGTACCTGGTAATGGTCGTGGATGAGAAGGGAAAACCGATCGCCAACGGCCGCATCTTTTTTATTGAGTAACATGTCCACCCCCGTTCATAAAACAAAAGGATTGGTGCTGCGTGCGGTGAAGTACGGCGACACCAGCTTGGTCGTGACGGTTTTCACCGAGCTGTTCGGCTTGCAGTCTTATATCGTGAGTGGGGTGCGAAAATCGACCAAGAAAGGAAGCGGTCAAGCCAATCTCTTTCAGTCCGGGGCCTTGCTGGATCTGGTTGTGTATCATCATCCCTCCAAGTCGCTGAACCGCATCAAGGAATTTCAATGGAGTGTTTGGTATCAGGAACTCTTCACGTCCGTTCCTAAAAACAGCGTGGCCCTGTTTTTGATCGAGCTTTTGCATCGTTGCCTGAAGCAGCCCGAGCCCAATCCCGATCTGTTTCATTTTGTAGAAGATTGTTTGTTGGAGTTGGACAGATGCCCGGATAACGTGGCGGCCAATCTTCCCTTGTTCTTCGCCGTACAGCTTTCCTATTTTTTTGGATTTCGGTTGATGGAGGAACGGGTAGAGGAAGGTGCTTGGCTCGACCTTCGGGAGGGACGGTTTGTTGACCAACAACCCTTGCACCAGGAGTTTTTATCGCCCGCGGATGCCGGATCGATTTTGCAATTGTTGCGCGGTCGTCAGCCTGGCGAACTGGCCGAGATTCGCTTGGGTCGGGAGACGCGTCGTCGTCTCTTGCAATCGCTGGAGCTATACTACCAATTGCACCAGCCCGATTTTGGCAGCTTGCGCAGCTTGCCGGTCCTTCGATCGGTATTAGAGTAAGCGCGTGCTGGTCTCCCAGTTCTCCGAAAGCAAAACGATGCCGGGTTTTTTTCCTTGTTGAAAGGAGCCAAGCGTTTCGTCCCACCGCAGAGCCCGCGCCCCGGAGGAGGTTGCCCATTGCAGCAGGGTTTCTTTGGGGATGGATGGGAAATGATCACGGAGGGCTTGTAATTCTTTCGCGATACTGAGTTGCCAATTGCTGCTGTAGCTATCGGTTCCCAAGACGATTCGGCAACTATTTTTCATCAGTGCTTCGATCGGGGGCACTTTATTTTCAATATAAAGATTAGCATTGATGCAAAGACACCAGATCAGGGTTAGACCGGTTTCTTTTGCGTATTGTTCCGCCCAAACGATGTCTTCTTCCGGGGTGCTGGTGTTGTGCACCAGTAAGATGGTTTGTTGTTGATTGAAATAGGGCAAGACGGAACGAAGGGCCGATTTTCCCGTGACGGGAAAAGGCGATCGCTCGATCCCGAACATCTTAAACAGTCGCAGGTACTCACTTTTCCCGGTTCGGTAGAGATCGTCCTCGGCCGGATGTTCCTGGTTGTGCAGGGAGATCACTTCGCCCGGGGTGGCTTGATTGATCCATTCAAAGCTGCGCGGCGAGATGGAGTAGGGGGCGTGTGGGACCAGGCTGGTTCGGTGGGGAAGTTGGCAATCTGCCAATGCTTTTTTCAATTCCTGGGCCACTCCTTCGAAATGCAAACAGGATTCCTCGGCTTTCTCGTCGGTGAAGCTGAGGACCTCCGTAAAATTTTGCCAGTGGATGCGGCTTTGTTTTTTGACGGAGGCGGTGTCGGCCGTATTGCCAATGTCGCCCACGGCCACGATCCCGTTTTGGTACATCTCTTGTTCGGCCTGTTGGATCTTTTCCTGGATGATAGCAGGATCAAAACCTCTTTTGGTGACGACCGAGCAGAGGAATTCGATGAGTCCGGTGTGGGGTGGAATCACGTCTTTCAGGTGACTTAGCTCGAGGTGACAATGTGCGTTGATAAAGCCGGGCATCAAGGTGCCCGCGAACATTTCAACGTCCGCTCCGGCTTGTTCGGCAGGAACGATATCCAGGACCTTGCCCTCCGTATCGGTGATCAATACTTGGTTGGCATGAAGGGTTTTGCCATCAAATAGTTCTTGGGCCTGGAATTTGCGTAGAGCCATCGTAGACGGCAAAGGTAATCTTCATAGTTTTGCCCGCCACGTTATGCTGGACCGATTAGAAGCCATACAAGCCCGATTCGATCAACTCGGAGTTGCCCTCACCAATCCGGAGATCGTAGGCAACAACGCCCAATTCACGGCCACCAGCAAGGAGTACCGAAGTCTGGAGAAGATCGTCGTGGCCTATCACGCCTATAGAAAAACCTTGGCCGACCTGGCCTTGTACAAGGAAGCCTTACAGGGAGACGATGAGGAGTTGCGGGAGTTGGCGAAGATGGAGTTGCCCGGGTTGGAAACTTCCCGCGAGACACAGGAGGCGCAGATCCGACAGCTCTTGATCCCCAAAGATCCGCAAGACGACAAGAACGCCATTTTGGAGATCCGTGCCGGCACCGGCGGCGATGAGGCCAGTTTGTTTGCCGGCGATCTGCTACGGATGTATACCCGGTATTGCGAGAGCAAGGGCTGGAAAACGGCCGTGCTCAGTGAAAATGAGGGAACCGTGGGCGGTTATAAGGAAGTGCAACTGGAAGTGGTGGGCGAAGAAGTTTATGGCACCCTGAAATTTGAAAGCGGCGTACACCGGGTGCAACGGGTACCGGCCACCGAGGCCAGCGGGAGGGTACACACCTCGGCCGCTACGGTGGCGGTGATGCCCGAGGCCGAGGAGGTGGATGTGGAAGTGAACCCGGCCGATGTTAAGATGGAAACGGCCCGAAGCGGTGGGGCAGGCGGACAAAACGTGAACAAGGTAGAAACCAAGGTGATGCTTACCCATATCCCGACCGGAATGGTCGTGATCTGTCAGACCGAACGCACCCAATTGGGTAACCGCGAGAAGGCGATGCAGATGCTGCGAACCAAATTATACGAGGAACAGGTGCGTAAACAGGAGGAAGAGATCGCCCGTCACCGAAAAAGTTTGGTTAGTTCCGGCGACCGCAGTGCCAAGATCCGTACCTATAACTTTCCGCAAGGCCGGGTGACCGACCACCGGATCGGCATGACCCTGTACAACCTGGATGCTGTACTGAATGGCGAGGTTCAGGAATTGATCGATGCGTTACAATTTGCGGAAAATGCCGAGAAGCTGACCAAGAACGCTTAATTCACCCTGAACGGTCAGTATTTCCCCCGATCGAATTTATTTTTTTTACGAATGGACCTGCAATTATGGATTCCTTAACAACGAAGGGCACCAAATAAGCGTAGATTCACGTTAGTATATAAAAGCAAACAAGAATTTTCTCATAAGCAGTTAGTTTTGGTTACGACCCCTGTTTCCACAGGGGTTTATTTTTTGGAGAAACCCAAGATCGAGATCCAGCAACCGATTGCAGCGCCCAAGGTGTCGGCCACAATATCCCCGACCTGAAAGGATCGGTTGGGGATGTAGCCGTCCTGCAGAAATTCAATTACCACTCCAAAGGCGATGGCCAGCATGGTAAACAGCAAAAAAGGAATTGTGGGGGAAACGGTGTCCGGGTTTCGTCCCCGGTAACCCCAGCAGGTCAAAAACACTTGCACCGAAAAAATGCCGAAGTGTACGAGCTTGTCAAAATTTATTTGGATCAGCCACTCGTATTTCGGTACAACTGATCCGGGGCTGCAGAATAGATAGGTGCTAAAAATCAGCCAGATAATGGCCGGCAGGTAACCCGGACGATATTTATTCAGAAACGAGCGCATGGCATCAGCCCACCAGCGAGGCATAGCTCGCGGCATCCATCAGCCCCTCCAGTTGTTCCGGATCGCTCAATGTCATTTTCACCATCCATCCTTCTCCGTACGGATCGGAATTCACCAGTTCCGGAGCACCGCTGAGGGCGGGGTTCAGTTCGGTGATGGTGCCGCTGATTGGCAGGAACAGATCGGACACCGTTTTCACGGCTTCCACGGTACCGAAAACGGCTCCGCTTTCCAGCGGCTTACCAATGGTGTCGACTTCCACAAATACGATATCACCCAACTCGCGTTGTGCGTACTCGGTGATGCCAACGGTAGCTGTGTTGCCGTCGATCAAGATCCATTCATGGTCTTTGGTGTAGCGGAGATTTTCAGGGAAGTTCATGTGATTGTATTGAGGCACAAAAATAAGGATAGATACTTACCGCCGCCGCTTGATCAGTTCGGCTTTTAGGATGCGGCAATCGGCGAGGGGACGATCTCGGTCAGCTCCCTTGCTGGTGGGGGTGCCGGCAATGGCATCCAAGACCTCTGTTCCGCGGACCAGCTCTCCAAACACTGTATAATTCTGGTCGAGGTGCGGAGCACCTCCCTGTGTTTTGTAGACTTCGCGGTGTTGAAGGGGCAATTTTCGGCCTTGCAGGCGAAAGGTTTCCACTGAATCGAGTCCGGCGTCCGTGAAGATCTTACCATGCACGATGTAGAATTGACTACCGCTGCTGGCTTTTTCCGGGTTATTATCTCGCGCCGCAGCCAACACGCCCTTTTTATGGAATAAGTTTGGGCGAAATTCGGCCGGGATGCGTTCGGCCGGACCACCATTGCCCAGGGGTTGTCCGGATTTGGCCTGCTTGGAATTCGGATCGCCCCCTTGGATCATGAAATGTTTGATCACCCGGTGAAATAGGGTGCTGTCGTAATAGCCTGATTTTACCAGCCGCAAGAAATTATCGCGGTGCAGGGGCGTGGAATCGGAGAGTCGAAGCACCATCACGCCTTGCGTGGTGGTGAGTTGAACATCTTTTTTTCTGTCTTTTTTTCGCAGGGTGGTATCCGGCTGGGCAGTGAGATCCAAACACAGTGTCAATGAGATGAATGATAGTAAAAGTGGAACGGTTCTCATAGGGGGGTTACTTTTCAAAATAAAGCAGGACATGGTCCTTGATGAAATTTTCCTGTTCAACCGGATTCATCGGCGGCATGGGTTTGAGCTGGCGAAAATGGGGCCAGCCCTCTTCATCCACGCCTTCCATTTCATAATAGCCGCTGTTGGAAAGCAGGCTGCAAACGGCAATATGCATCAGGTCCTGTTTCTCTTCCTTGCTAAACGTTTCCCGGATCTGTCCGAACTCCTGAATACCGATCAGGAATAGGATGGCCTCCAGATCGGGTTTTTTACCAAATCGCTCCACCAGCGAAGCTTCCAGGTTCCACCATCTTTGTTGCAGGTCGTCGTTTACAAGCATGACGCAAAGATAGATGCGTTACCTTAGCGGCAAATCGAACGGACATGTTGACCTTGGCTTTATTGCGTCAGGATCCGGAGGCAGTCAAGAAAAAACTCCAAAAAAAGCATTTTTCATCGGTGGAGATCGTGGATCAGGTCATCGGTCTGGATGATCAGCGCAAGAAACTTCAACTGGATAGTGACAATCTGCTGGCGCAGGTAAACGCCGCGTCCAAAGAGATCGGTCAGCTCATGTCCAAAGGCCAGCGCGACGAGGCCGAAGCCAAAAAACAAGCCGTTTCCGCCCTGAAAGAGCAACTGCAGCCCCTACAAAACGAACTGTCAGGGGTCGAGCAAGCCTTGCAGGATGAGCTGGTGAAACTACCCAACCTCCCCGCCGAAATCGTGCCCGAAGGGAAGTTGGCCGCCGATAATGTGGTCGTTAAGGAAGGCGGCGTCATGCCAACACTCACGCAAAAGGTTCCGCATTGGGACCTGATCAAGCAATACGACCTGATCGATTTTGAGACCGGCGCCAAACTCACCGGCAGCGGTTTCCCTTTATATAAAGGAAAAGGAGCTCGCTTGCAGCGCTCCCTGATCCAGTATTTTCTCAACCACAACACCGAGGCCGGATATGTGGAGTATATACCGCCTTATTTGGTCAATACTGCCTCGGCCTATGCGACCGGACAACTGCCCGACAAAGAAGGGCAGATGTATCACATGACGGCTGATAATTATTATTTGATCCCCACCGCCGAGGTGCCGGTCACCAATATTTATCGCGACACCATTCTCAAGTCGGCCGATCTGCCCGTGAAGATGACGGCCTACACACCCTGTTTTCGTCGGGAGGCAGGGAGTTTCGGCGCGGATGTACGCGGCCTGAACCGCGTGCATCAATTCGATAAAGTGGAGATCGTTCAGTTGGTGGATCCAGCAACCAGTTATGCCGTATTGGATGAGATGGTAGCGCATGTCGAGAAATTGTTGATCGACCTCGAACTTCCGTACCGCATTTTACGGCTCTGTGGTGGCGACATGAGTTTCAATTCGGCACTCACCTATGATTTTGAAGTATTCAGTGCCGCACAGGAAAAATGGCTGGAAGTCAGTTCCGTCAGCAATTTCGAAACCTTTCAGTCGAACCGTATGAAACTCCGCTACAAAGACGACAGCGGCAAATCTCAACTCCTGCACACCCTCAACGGCAGTTCACTCGCCTTGCCCCGCATCGTGGCGGCTTTGCTGGAGAACAATCAATCGAATGAGGGGATCCGGCTGCCAAAGGTCTTGCACTCCTATTTTGGGATGAGTAGCATCCTATTGCCTTGATCAGGCCACAGCCATTTTTTTGATCCGCTGGTTCATGATGGCGAACCAGGCCGGGGGTAGCAAACTCAACAACATCATGCCCGGATATCCGGTGGGCATTTGCGGGGCCTCGTCGTGGTGCCGAAGGACCTGATATTTACGACTGGCCAGGTAGTGGTGGTCGGAATGGCGGCTAAGTTCGAACAAAAACAGCCGGCCGATCATGTGATCGCTGTTCCAGCTGTGCTCGGGCATGGCGCGTTCGTATTTGCCTTCCCCGGTAGCCCGGCGCTGCAATCCATAATGTTCGATATAATTCACGGTTTCCAGGAGCAAGATTCCCATGCCGGCGGCCGCCAGGAAATATAAGAGCACCCAACCGCCAAAGAACCAGTAGATAATACCAATGAACCCCCATTGGATCAATTGAAATTGGATCATTTCGTTGTGCAGACTGAAGATGCTTCGTCCTTTTTTTCGGCATTCGTCGTTGGCGATGTGCCAGGCGCTCAAATAGCTCATGATCACAGTGCGAAACCAGAAAAGATAAACGATCTCGTTGTAGCGGGCGCTGCTGGGATCTTCCGGGGTGGCGACGCGTTTATGGTGACCTTTGTTGTGCTCGGTGAAAAAATGCATGTACAGGGACGTGAGCAACAAACTTTTCGCCAGTGTTTGTTCGAAACGGTTCACGCGGTGTCCGAGCTCGTGCGCCACGTTGATGCCGAAGCTGCCGCACAAAATGCCCATAGCGCCGATGCGACCCACTCTTTCCCAGGTGGTGAGCGCGGGATCTTGCATGGAAATCAGAAATTGAAAGAGCAAGAAATATTGCACGGGAACGGAGAGGTAGAGCAGGTAGTCGTAGAGTTTATCCTGCCGCGCCATTTCTTCCTCGGCGGCCGACAAATTTTCCGCCCGCGGAGCGATCAGCAGTTCCAGGGAGGGAATCAGAATCCAAACCAGGATCATAGGGATCCACACCTGCCATCCCTGTACCTGAAAGGCATAGGCCGCTGCCAGAAACAGCAGAAACGGAAGACCATATTTTAAGGCACGCACCGATCTCACTATCCAAAATTATGATTTGACTCCGAACGCTGAACGCCGAACTCCGAACTAGTTGACACCGTGCATCATCTGCTTCAGCTTCGGCGTTAGGCCGAATAGCAGGACCGAAGCGATGCCGCAAAGAATGACAAACACCATGAAGAATTCAAACAGGTTGTGGATCGTGAAGCCGGCAAACGTGGGGTATTCGACGGTGATGATCTTTTTTTCTTTGATCAGGGCGTATTGTTCAGCGGTAAGTTGTTTGGTTTCGTCCTTGAAATAGTCGGTGAATTTTATGTCGTTTTCCTTTGCCAGGTCGTCGTTGATCTCTGCAGACTTTAGCTTGGCCAGTAGGAAGAGTTGTTCACCTGAGGGATCTGTTTTACCGTCCAGGATATCTTTTAGGTTGATGTTTGATTTTTCAGCCGCGATGTATTGTTCGCTGGTGGGGGGGAGGATTGCTCCCAGTGTTCCGGCCAATGCGTAACCAGAGGCGTTGGACAGGAAGAACACTCCGTATAAGAGGGAGGAGAATCGTTTGGGAGCCAGTTTTCCTACCAGGGAGAGACCGATCGGACTCAAGCAGAGTTCTCCGAAGGTTTGGATCAGGTAAAGCAAGATGAGCCATTTGACGGCCAACAATCCGCTGTTGCCCAGGTCCTTTACATTATGAGCGATGATGAAATAGCTGACGGCGATGAGTAAAAGTCCGATCGCTTGCTTAAAGGGTGAGATGGGCTCTTTTCCCTTGGCACGAAGTTTGTCCCACAGGATACTGAAGGGAACGGCGAACATCACAACGAAGATCCCGTTGAAGATCTGCACCATGGAAGGGGGCATATCCCATCCGAAAAAGTTGCGATCGGTTTGATTGTCGGCGATAAAGGTCAGCGACGAACCGGCCTGCTCGAAAGCTGCCCAGAAGAAGATCACGAAGAAGGAGACGATGTAGATGACCCAGATCCGATCGCGTTCGACCTTGGTGATGGAGCTGTCGGAGAGGATGAGTCGAGCCAGGGATATACCCGCTGCGTAGATGATCGAATAGATCACGTTTTGTCCCAATAAATAAAAGAAAGCCAGCCCCAACACTGCAAACAGCACTCCCGTAGTAATAAGCGCTGTGTTGGAGAAGACGGCTTTTTGGGATTCTCCTTCTTCGTAGTCGCTGGAAACATTGTCCTTCGGCAGACCCCCGATGGCCCGTCCCTCCGGCGTGATCACATATTTATCTTTCAGCAGGAAGAAGGTGATGGTTCCGATCACCATGGCGATAGAGGCGGCCAGATAGCCCCATTTGAAAGCGTAGATGTCGCGGTTACCGGCGGCATCGGTGATGTCACCCAACAGGGGACAGATCAACTGTCCCAGAAAGGCGCCCAGGTTGATGCCCATGTAAAAAATCGTGAAGGCCGTATCGAGTTTGTTTTTCTCTGCCTTAGGATACAAGCTGCTCACCATGCTGGAGATGTTTGGCTTGAAAAATCCGTTACCAAAGATGATCACCCCCAGGGCTATGTATAGTAAGGTCGTCGCCAGGTCGAGGTTTTGGCTGAAAATGCTGGCGCTGAAGAAAAGCAACAACTGACCGGTTGCCATGAGGGTACCGCCCAGCAGGATGCAGTAGCGGTTGCCCAGAAAACGGTCGGAGATGAACCCACCCAGCATGGGGGTCAGGTAGCAGAGGCCCAGGAATCCCCCATAGATCAAAGAGGATTGCTCTTTGCTCATCATCAGGGCATTTACGATGAAAAGGGTCAGCAAGGTGCGCATTCCATAGAAGTTGAAGCGCTCCCACATTTCGGTTCCGAAGAGAACCCAGAGTCCTTTGGGGTGTCGATTGGATGACATACGTGGTGGTGATTGGTTAAGGAATGGCCCGAAGGCCGTTGCCCCAAAATAGCCAAAAAAGGGTTATCCGCCTTTTTTAGGATTATCTTTAGCCCCTCCCAGCGCGGTATGTATATGAATGTATTGATCCTTGGTTCTGGCGGACGGGAACATGCCCTGGCCTGGAAAATTGTCCAGAGTCCGCTTTGCGAGCATCTTTTTATTGCCCCGGGTAATCCGGGAACGGCCGCTCTGGGTACTAACCTTCCGGTTTCCCTTTCCGATTTTTCGGCCATCCGAAAAGCTTGTGTCGATCACCGGATCGGATTGGTGCTGGTGGGACCAGAAGATCCGCTCGTGAATGGCCTCACAGATTATCTTGAAACGGTCGATGAGCTCAAGGACCTGATCGTGATTGGTCCCTCGAAAGAAGGTGCCCAGCTCGAAGGCAGTAAGGCTTACGCCAAGTCTTTTATGATCCGGCATGGTATTCCCACCGCCCGTTACCGTGAATTTCAGGCCGATACATTCGAAGAAGGGTTAGATTATCTGCGTCAACATACCTTACCCATCGTCCTGAAGGCCGATGGATTGGCAGCGGGCAAAGGGGTGGTGATTGCCCAAGATGTCGAGTCGGCCCAGCAGACTTTTCGGGAGATGATCCAAGAGGCTAAGTTTGGGGCGGCCGGCGCGAAAGTGGTGGTGGAGCAATTTTTACAGGGTATCGAGGTGTCTGTTTTTGTGCTGACGGATGGAAGCGATTATTTGATCCTGCCCGAGGCAAAGGATTACAAACGTATTGGGGAGGGCGACACCGGATTGAATACCGGCGGGATGGGGGCGGTGAGTCCCGTTCCGTTCATGACGCCCGACTTGAGAAGGACCATTGAGGAGAAGATCGTTCGTCCCACGATCGAAGGCATCGCCCAAGAGAACATCCGCTACCGGGGCTTTGTATTCATCGGACTCATGATCGACGGCGACCGGCCTTACGTGATCGAATACAACTGTCGCATGGGTGATCCGGAAACGGAGGTGGTGATGCCGCGCCTGCGATCGGATCTGCTAGCCTTACTATTGGCAACCGGCAAAGGCGAGTTGAAAAACATGCAGGCCGACGCGGATACACGGGCAGCTGCCACGGTGGTGGCGGTGAGCGGTGGGTATCCGGAGGCTTATCAAAAAGGCTTTTCGATCACGGGGGTGGATCAGGTGGATCCATCCTGTGTCTTGTTTCAAATGGGTACCACGTTGCAGGACGGCCAACTTCAAACACAGGGTGGTCGGGTACTGACCGTTACAGCCTACGGCGACTCGATCGCGCAGGCGGTCGCCCGTGCACAAACAGAACAAGCTAAGGTCCGCTACGAACAAAAATATCTTCGCCGTGACATCGGCCACGAATTCCCCTAACTCCAAACTCCAAACTTCTTCACCCTTCATCCTTCATCCTTCATCCTTCATGAACTATAGCGATTATTTACAACTCGACAAGATCCTGAACGCGCAGGACCTGGAAAGCGTCAAAGCCGGCAAGCCTGCGCACGACGAGTCGCTTTTCATTGTCATACACCAGACCTACGAACTTTGGTTCAAGCAATTGCACACCGAGGTCGATTCGGCGCTGTTATTGCTGAAAAATCCGTCGCTGAACGACAATTCCCCCGAATTGCAGACATTGGTTCATCGTCTCGACCGGGGTGGTACGATTTTGAAGGTGCTGGTACATCAGATCGATGTCATGGAAACGATGACGGCCTCCGATTTTTTGGAGTTTCGGGATCTGCTTCGCCCGGCCAGCGGATTTCAGAGCTGGCAATTCAAGGAGTTGGAGGCGAAGCTGGGATTGAAGTTTGCGCACCGGCATGGGCATGATTATTATATATCGCAGTTGCGCCCCGATCAGGTCGACGTCATTCGCCAGGCCGAGTCGGCTCAATCTTTGTTGCAATTGTTGAATGCCTGGTTGGAGCGTATGCCGTTTTTGGATCGGGAGGCGGCCGATTTTTGGCCGGCCTATCGCTCGGTCTTTCTTGGAAGCCTGTCGAGTGAAGAAAAAAACGCAGCTGCGGCCTTTGAGGGGATCTTCAAAGAGTCGGCTGCCGAGCGCAGTTTGTCGCCCCGGGCTTGCCGGGCTGCATTATTTATCATGTTGCACCGGGGTTATCCATTGCTTCATTTGCCGTATCGGTTGCTGCAGGCCTTGCTGGAGATCGATGATCAACTGAGTTTGTGGCGGTATCGGCACATGAATATGGTACAACGGGTCATCGGCATCCGCATGGGTACGGGGGGCAGTACGGGTCGGGATTATTTGAAGGGTGCTGCCGATAAGCATTACATTTTCCGGGAGGTGGCGGAGCTGACCAGTTTTTTGGTGGAGTCCGGGAAGGTCCCCGTCCTTTCTGCCGAGGCGCAGCAATTACTGGGATTTCGGTTTCCCCAATAAGATTAAGTAGGCGGCCACCAGGGTAGCCACTCCGGCACTCAGGTAAAAGGGGAGCGAGGCGTTTCCGAAGGTCCACAACATCCCCGCGATCCCGCTGGCCAACCAGATCGAAATACTTTCCAGGGACGTGTAAAATCCGATTGCGGTGCCGGTTTTCTCAGGGGGCACCTGTTCACTGATCCAGGCTTTGATCATTCCCTCGGTGGCGGCGGCGTAGACCCCGTATAAACAGAACAATAAGACCAGGGTCTGTTTGTTCACGCCACTGCCAAATCCGGCATATACTATGGCGAAAAGAATAAATCCCCCCGTGATCATGGTTCGGGTTCCGATCCGTTCGGCCCACCGGCCAAGGGAATAGGCCGTGAGGGCATAGACGGCATTGTATAATATGTACGCCCCAATGATCCAGGCATCGGCCGGGATCGATCTGTTCCAGAGCAACACCGACGTATCCCCCACCGCTTCCCGGGCCATCAGGAGTAAAAAGATGTCGGAGCTATTGAAGAGGGCGAACAGCAGCAGGGCGGGGATCATTTTTCGGAAGACCTCCGGTGCTTCTTTCCAATAGTGCAGGTAGCCAAAAAATCCGGTGCGGGGTGCCGACTTCTCCAGGGCAGGTTTTTCCCGAAGGGTCAGGAGGAGGACCACTGAAAAAAAGCCGGGTACGAATGCCAGCAGGAAAAGGGTTGCATAGTCGCTGGGTCGGTAGAGCAAATAGAGCAGGGCGAGTAGGGGACCGATCGCGGCACCCCAGGTGTCCATGCTTCGATGAAAACCGAAAACGGTGGCTTTGCGGGTGCCGGCCTCTTGTGCCAGCCAGGCATCCCGGGGGGCGGTGCGCATGCCTTTGCCCAGTCGGTCAATGCCTCGCACTCCGAGTATCCAGAGGGGGTGGGTAAGCCAACCCAACAGGGGCTTGGAGAGGGCGCTCAGGGTGTAGCCCCATTGGATAAAGGGTAGTCGCCGCCCCAGCTCATCGCTTTTTTTTCCAAAATATCCCTTGCTGACGCCGGCCAGGAACTGCACGGTTCCTTCCAGCCAGCCGATGCCCGCCACCGTCATTCCGATCTGTTGGAGATAGAGCGGAATGACGGGGTAGAGCATTTCGCTGGCCATGTCGGTCAGCAGGCTGACCCAGGCCAGGACCCAGATGATTCGGGTGAAAGAGGGCATACACCAAGTTAGTCAATCCGTGCGTCGCGACACCAAACTTTCCCTCGGAAATCCTGCTCGCCGCCTTGACAATTCAGATTATTTACCACACCTTTGTCGTCATTAATACACAGTAGTTTTCATGGGCATTTTTAATTGGTTCACACAGGAGATCGCGATCGATCTGGGCACCGCGAACACCTTGATCATTCACAACGACGAGGTAGTGGTGAATGAACCCAGCATTGTGGCACTCAATCGCAACAATCCGAAAGAAGTGTTGGCGGTGGGTCGCAAAGCCTTGATGATGCACGAGAAAACGCACGAGAGTATAAGAACGGTTCGTCCGTTGAAGGATGGTGTGATCGCCGACTTCAATGCGGCCGAGCTCATGATCCGCGAACTCATCAAACTCGTGTATCCGAAGAAGCCGTTGTTTCCTCCGAGCTGGCGCATGATGATCTGTATTCCCTCTTCCATCACGGAAGTGGAGAAGCGTGCCGTGCGCGACAGTGCCGAGCAAGCCGGTGCTAAAGAGGTCTATCTCATTCATGAACCCATGGCGGCCGCGCTGGGTATTGGCATTGATGTTGGCGAGCCAGTGGGGAATATGATCATTGATATCGGGGGCGGTACCACCGGTATTACCATCATTGCGTTGGCAGGAATCGTTTGCGATCAATCCATTCGTATTGCCGGTGATGAATTCACCGCAGATATCATGGAGGCACTGCGTCGCTATCATAGCTTGCTCATTGGGGAGCGGACGGCCGAGCAGATCAAGATACACGTGGGCGCCGCGATGAAGGAGATCGATAATCCGCCACCGGATTTTGCCGTGAACGGACGCGACCTGGTCACCGGTATTCCCAAGCAGATCATGGTCAGTTATCAGGAGATCGCGGAAGCGTTGGATAAGAGCGTATTCAAGATCGAAGAGGCCATACTGAAAGCACTGGAGCAAACGCCGCCTGAGTTGGCCGCCGATATCTATCGTCGCGGATTGTATCTCACGGGTGGTGGGGCCCTGCTGCGCGGATTGGACAAGCGACTCAGTGCGAAGATCAAATTGCTGGTACACATCGCCGATGATCCGTTGAAGAGTGTGGTGACCGGCACCGGGATCGCGCTGAAAAATTATGACCAGTATCCCTTTGTGATGCGTTAGTCTACATGCGGAACGTATTTCTTTTCATCCGGCGTTATCACACCTTCTTTTTGTTTCTGCTATTGCAGATCGTTTCCTGGTGGTTCCTCGCCAGCTTCAACCGGTTTCATCAGGCCCGTTTTCTGACGACGGCACAGGAGATCACCGGTTCCATCAACCGTCGGTACGACCGGGTAGAGGACTTTTTCCAGCTCCGTGCCGAAAATCAACGGGTTCATCAGCTAAATGATTCGCTGTTGAATCTGTTGCCTGCGAACGACCTGGTGATCGATAGACAACAGTACTTCCGGCAGGAGGGGGCTACCGACAGTACCAAACGACTGCGCCGGTATGTGTATCGTCCGGCTACTGTCATCTACAATTCCATTCAAGAGGAGAAAAATTATTTTCAGCTCGATCGGGGTTCCGATCAAGGCATTCGGGAGAACATGGCCGTACTGAATGCGGATGGCTCGGCCGTGGGGGTGATCGTGCTGGTCAGTCCTAATTTTTCCCAAGGCATGAGTTTGCTGCACGTACAACAACGAGTCAATGCCACCTTGAAAAAGACCGGTGAGTTCGGCACGCTGGAATGGGATGGCGCACACCCCGACCGGCTTTTGTTGAAAGGGATCCCCAAAGGGGTTTTTCTCAAAATCGGAGATACAGTGCTGACGAGCTCCTATTCATTTAATTTCCCGCCCGGCAAGCTATTGGGTCGGGTGAGTTCTTTATCGACCGATAAAAGCACCAACTTTCATATCATCGAAGTGCAGCCTGCCGCCAATTTCCGAAACCTCCAACAGGTTTTCGTGGTGGAGAATCTGCAAATGGACGAACAAGTGAGTTTGAATCGGGAAGCACGTAAGCGCATTGAGGATCCCAAAAACCGTCGCCCATGAGTCGTTTTTTCCGATATCTGTTGCGGGGACTCTTGCTGGTGGCCGTTCAGGTCTATCTCCTGAACAAGGTGCCCCACCTGCATCGGCTGGTGGTGCCCTCGCTCTATTTTGTATTTGTGCTCTGGTTACCTTTCTCGCTGAGTCGGCCCGCCCTGCTGCTGATCGCTTTTTTATTGGGGATCTCGGTCGACTATTTCACCCTCACCCCCGGATTGCACGCGGCCGCCTGTGTACTCATCGCGTACGTTCGCCCCTATCTGATTACCCTGCTCATGCCCCGCGACACCCAGGACTTTCAATACCCCGAGCCCTCGGTGCGCGCCATGCAATGGGCCCCCTATGCGCTGTACCTGTTGGTGCTGACCTTCCTCCATCATTTCTACCTCACTTTTTTGCAGTGGCTCAGTGTGGGGTCGTTCTGGTCGTTTTTGGGAAAGACCTTCCTGGGCACGTTGATCAGCTTGTTGTTGATCTTTACCGCCGACTTGCTTTTTCCCCGCCAACAATCTTACCGAACCAATACGGCTTAATGTGTTTTTGATTTGGTGCAGGCCGCTTGGCATCCGTAATTTGTAACCGCGATCCCTTTACCTCCCAATGTCCGTTTACCACCAAGCCCGAAGCCGAAGCATCCAGCTCCTCTTGCTGGTGGTGTTTTTAGTCATTATCCTTCGGCTCTTCTATCTGCAGGTCATCGATGGCCGTTACCGGCAGTTGGCGATGGATAACGCCGTGTACGCCAAAGTCATCTTTCCCGAGCGCGGAATCGTATACGACCGGAAAGGAAGAGCGATCCTCACCAATACCATTGCCTACGACCTGATGGTGACACCCGCGGAAGTAAGAGGCATCGATACCCTGGAGCTTTGCCGCCTGCTGGAGATGGACACCGGTGAGTTTCGGAAACGACTGGTTGATGCGATCGTCAAGAACACTTCGGTTCGCCCCTCCGTATTTCGAGGTTTGCTCACCAAGGAATTACAAGCTCGTTTCGAAGAGAATGCCTGGAAATTCCCCGGCTTCAATTTAGTGGAACGTCCGCTTCGCGCCTATCCCTATGAGGCCGGTGCACACATCCTGGGCTATGTCCGGGAGGTGGATCCGAAGGATATCGAGCGATCGAAAAATTTTTATCGGCAGGGCGATTATATTGGAAAGACGGGACTCGAATCGTTCTATGAAAAAGTTTTGATGGGGCAGCGAGGCGTTCAATATATGATCAAAGACAATAAGAATCGCCTCGTGGGCCGCTACGAGAATGGTGATTTTGATACCGCGTCGCTGGCCGGCCGAAGCTTGCGCACCTATCTCGACATCGAATTGCAACAGCTGGCCGAACAATTGATGAATAATAAGGTAGGCGGATTGGTAGCGCTGGATCCACAGACGGGTGGTATTTTGGCGATGGTATCTGGACCGAATTATAATCCCAACGATCTGACCGGACCGGGTGGCAGCAGCAACTACGGCAAAATGGTGTTGGATGTGACCGGTCCCATGCTCAACCGCGCCATTGCCGGTCGATATGAGCCCGGCTCCACCTTCAAGCCCCTGGGCGGATTGGTAGCACTCGGGGAAGGAGTCATCAATGCCAATTTTGGATACCCTTGTGGCGGACAATACAATGCCTGCGGCCACGGCAAACCCGCGTGTACCCATGCCGGCGGTGGACACGCCGCCAACCTTCGCCTGGCCATTGCCAATTCCTGCAACTCATATTTTGCGCATGTGTATCGAATGACCGTCGATCAGTCGAAATACCGAAGCGTTAAAAATGGTTACCTGCATTGGAAGGATTATATGAATGCCTTCGGGCTCGGGGTAAAACTGGGGGTGGATCTTCCCGGCGAAAGTGCCGGAAACATTCCGGATACCTCGGTCTACAACCGAGAGAACGACAATCGGTGGACGTCCTGTACCAACCTGACGCTTGGGATCGGACAGGATAAAATGCTCACCACCCCCTTGCAAATGGCCAATGCCATGGCCATCATCTGTAACCGAGGCTATTATTATACCCCTCATTTGGTGGAAAAGATCGAAGGGGAGTCGGAACAAGACACAGCGCTGATCAATCCCTACCGGCGGCGGCACAAAGTACTGACCGGTATTCCCGATACGGCGTTTCGGGCGGTGATCGAGGGAATGAGCGATGTGGTCAAGATGGGAACGGCCCGCGTGGCCCAGATACCCGGTATCGAAGTTTGTGCCAAGACCGGCACCGCAGAGAACTATACGATCCTCGATGGTCGTCGGATCAAACTACCCAACAACTCCATGTTCGTTTGCTTTGCACCCAAAGAAAAACCCAAGATCGCCATCGCGGTATTCGTTCAGAATGCAGGGTTTGGTGCAACGTGGGCGGGACCGATCTCTCGCATGATGATCGAAAAGTATTTGAATGATACACTTTCAGCCCGAAGCCGCGCCGACTCCGCCCGGATCGCCGCGGCCAACCTGATGCCGGCTTATTTCAAGCGATTGCAGCAAAAAGAAGATTCGCTTCGAGCCCGACAATGGTTCAAGCTCACACGCGACAGTTCCTATCTCAAACGGATCACCCATCGGTCCGACCCCACCACCCCCCGACGTTCGGTACCCGTTCCAACCGAACGGCGATCGACCGCTTGGATGGGGGAGTCCCGTAAAAAATTCGGCTGGGAGGCCGACCGACCGGCATGAGACCGCAACAAGGCACGATATCGAAAGGGGTGGACTGGGGTCTTTTTTGGATCCTGCTTGCCCTGTCCACCATCGGATTGCTGGCCATCTTTGCCGCCACGTACAAAGAAGGGGATCCGATCATCGCCTCCTGGATCGGATTCAAAACGGATTACAGTAAACAGTTTTATTTCTTTCTCTTCAGCTTGCTGATCGGATTTGTGGTGCTGTTGGCCGACAGTAAGTTCTTCCCGGCTACGGCCAACCTGGGATATGCCTTAGGTATTATGTTTCTGTTCCTGGTCTTTCCTTTTCATTCACGGATCAAGGGAACGGAATCGATCATTCGGATCGGGGCCTTCAATTTTCAACCCGCCGAGTTCGTAAAAATTTTCGTGGCCTTGGCCCTGGCCAAATACCTGAGTTTGCCGGAATTGGATTTTCGTCAGACCCGTTCTCAACTGCGGGCGGCGGTGTTGGTCCTCTTCCCGGCCCTGCTTTGTATCCTGCAAAGTGAAACGGGACTGGCCCTCGTGTATACGTCATTCTTTTTAGTGATGTATCGGGAGGGCCTGCCGGCCAGCATTCCGGTTATCGTCATCGCTGCCGTGATCTTAGTGGTCACCTCGATTTTGGTGCCCCCCAACCTCCTCGCCATTTTACTGACCGCGGCGGCACTTATCGTACTATATGCTCTTCGAAGATCCTTCAAGCGTCATCGCGGATTGTTCACCACCATTGTGTTGATCTGGGTGATCGCGGTGGGGGTTCAACGGTTCGTGGTTCCCTTCTTATTCAAGTCCGTCCTCCAAAAACACCAAGTCGAGCGCATCTACGACCTATTCGGAAAGGACAATCCGTATCGACAGGCATCTGATTCTGCCCGGGCGGCGGTGGACCAGAAAAAGAAAGAGACCGGTACCAGTTACAATGTTCGTCAATCGAAGATCGCCATCGGAAGCGGCCGCTTCCTGGGAAAGGGGTTATTGAGCGCCACGCAAACTCGCTACGATTTTGTGCCGGAGCAACGTACCGATTTTATCTTCTGTACGGTGGGAGAGGGATTTGGTTTTGTTGGCAGCTTGCTGTTGCTAGGGCTCTATCTGTTGTTGCTGATGCGAACGGTGACGATTGCGGAGCGTCAACGAAGCACCTTCAGTCGGGCCTATGCCTACGGGGTCATGGCCGTGATCTTCTTTCACGTGGTGGTGAATATCGGCATGACCATCGGACTCATGCCCGTGATCGGCATCCCCCTGCCCTTCATCAGTTACGGTGGCACCTCGCTGGTCACTTTCTCTTTATTGATATTCATTCTCATGCGCCTGGACGCCGATCGAAAAATGGTACTTAGATAAAAGCTCATGACCTTCTATCCATTATCCGAGGGAAGCTTTACCATCGACCATACCAAGGTCTTCGTTCCATTTGATCCCGTTACCGATCAGCTCGACCAACGACCCACCGGCAGCTTGCTGGTCGAGATTCAGCCCTTTGCCATTCAAACCAAAAACGATCTGCTGCTGCTTGATACGGGTCTGGGCTATTCGGTGGAGGGAAGTTTGCAGATCCATCGAAACCTGCGTTCGATCGGACGGGAGCCGGAGCAAGTCACCAAAGTATTGCTCTCGCATTTGCACAAAGACCATGCCGGCGGGATCGCGCAGGGAGAGGGGTCGGACCGGAAACTCTCCTTTCCCCGGGCCACGTATTACATCGCTCAACAAGAATTGGATTTTGCTTTTGAGAAAGGAATGCCCGCTTATCCGACCGAAGAATTAAAGATCCTGATCGATCATCCGCAAGTTCAATGGATAACGGAACCTACGACGATCGATGGGTATATCGATGTGTTGCCGTCGGGCGGTCATTGTCCCCACCACCAGATCTTTCAAATCCGTGAGGATGATCAGGTAATCTTTTTTGGCGGCGACGAAGCACCCCAATTACAACAAATGAAACATCGATTCATAGCCAAGTATGATTACGATGGTAAAAAAGCGCAGCAGTTGCGTCAGCAGTGGTGGGCGCAGGGGGAGAAAGCGGGGTGGACGTTCTTATTCTATCACGATATCCGGCAGCCGGACTGGACCTTCCCCCGATAAGATCATTATTGAAACCGACGTTTTCCGCCGGGCGGTGAAGGTGGTCCGCCTCGCCCTTGACGACGCTCCCGGATCAGGTGCATCACTTGTTGGCGAAAACGTTCTTCTTCCATGAAAACCCGATTGCCGCGACCATCCCCCAGCCATTGACGAAAATCTTTTCGGTAACGGATGCGTAGTTCGATCATTTGTTGTTGCATGATGAGACGATCGCCGCGGTGCTCCCGATGAAGCTTGGCCAGATCCCTCATGTATTGTTTAAAGGCCGGATCGAACTTCTCTATTTCGGTAGCCGTCATCTCCAGCCGCGTTTGAATGAATTGACTCATTCGCTCGGGGAGTTTGGGGTCGGGCGGACCATCGCCGTCGGGCGGGCTGGGTGGTTGGGCCCAGCCGTTCAAGACACCGGCAAGAAAGAAAAGAAGCAATACGTTTCTTCGCATATCAATCCGTTATTGACGAGGAGGTGATGAGTGCCGTTTGTTCCAGGAACTCGGTTAATTCTTGTTCGGATACTTCTGCCAGCAATCCGTCGGCATACAGGCCGGAAAGATCGAGTTGGGCGGTTTCTTGTCCCGTCATACCCGCCGCTACAAAATCTTGAAGCCGCTCTTTCTCTTGATCGTTCAGCCCATCAATCTCTTTTTCTACCGCCGAGAGGACTGTATTCGCCGTCAGCGGTGTTTCGTTATTGTTTTTCAAGCCGATAAATACACCGGCTCCGAGCAGGGCAGCGGCCACGGCGTAACGCATCCAAGTCCGGCGAAAAATAGACACCACCGGTGTTGGTTCAGCAGGGCCTGGGGTTTGTACAGATCGGTCGAAATAACCCGCGGGCGTGGTATAGGGGATCTCGCGGCTTAATCCGGAAAGGGTGGGCGAGAGGGCGTTTAATTCCTCCTGGGTTTCCCGACGGCGGATCTCGGCGAGTACCTGTGCGGCCATACCTTCAAAATATCCGGCCGGAATGGTGTAGGGATTCTGGGAAAGACCGGCGAAAAGACGGCTATTGAGTTCTTGGAGCTCGTTTTCTATGGTTGGGCGGACTGACATCTGTATTTCCGGTAGTAAGATAGTATCTGTGGGGATTGGTTTAACGGTTCAGGAGGTAGTCTTCCACTTTTTTAACAGCGTGGTGGTAGCTGGCTTTCAGGGCGCCTTCGCTGGTTTCCAGCACCCGGCTCATTTCTTCGTAGGGCATTTCATCGTAGTACCGAAGGGTGAATACCAGCCGTTGTTTTTCAGGAAGTTCCTGCATGGCCAGTTGCAGTTTCCATTCGGCTTTTTCGGCATCGAAATGGGCATCGGCCCGTATACGATCCGACAAATTTATCCCGCCCTCCGAATCCAGTGCAACCGATCCCTTTCGCTTCTGTTGTTCCAAGTAGCTCAGGCATTCGTTGGTGGCGATTCGGTAGAGCCAGGTGTAGAGTTGGCTGTCGGCCCGAAAGCCCTCCAATCCTTTCCAGACCCGGATCCAAACATTTTGGAGAACGTCATTCGCATCTTCGTGGCCCACGACCATCCGCCGGATATGCCAATATAATTTTTCCTGGTACTGACGGACCAACCGGGTAAAAGCAGCTTCCCGCTGGCCGGGTTCCCCGAAAGCCAATAAGATCTCGGCATCTGAGTACGGTGGCATGCTGGTGTTAGACGGAATTGTTTCCGACTCGTTTAACGCTCGTTATCCCTTTTTTCTGGCGAGGGCTCGTTGGGCCGCCTGCACGATATCGGGCACATCCAGTCCGTATTTTTTCAATAGCTGGGCCGGGGTGCCACTCTCTCCAAACGTATCATTGGTTCCGACGTATTCGATCGGGGTTGGCTGGTAGCGGGTCGCTACCTGTGCCACGGCATCGCCCATGCCGCCGATGATGTTATGTTCTTCCGCGGTAACGGCACAGCCGGTTTTTTTCAAGGTGCGGATGATGGATGCTTCATCGAGGGGTTTGATGGTGTGCAGGTTCACAACCTCCACAGATATTCCCTCTGATTCCAGTTGTATCCCGGCTTGGATCGCGTTCCAGACGAGGTGACCACAGGCGAAGATCGCCACGTCGGTCCCTTCCGAAAAATATTGAGCTTTACCCAGTACGAAATCGGATTCTTGGGTGAAGATCGGCCAGGCGGGTCGGCCAAATCGCAGGTAAACCGGTCCGTTTACTTCGGCAATGGCTTCAGTAGCGGCTTTGGTTTGATTGTAATCGCAGGGAACGACCACGGTCATACCCGGGAGCATTTTCATCAGTCCGATGTCTTCGAGAATTTGATGGGTAGCGCCGTCTTCTCCGAGGGTGAGTCCGGCGTGCGAGGCACAGATCTTCACGTTCTTGCCGCTATAGGCGACCGATTGACGGATCTGATCGTATACGCGTCCCGTCGAAAAGTTAGCGAACGTAGTGGTGAAGGGGATCTTGCCACCGATGGTCATGCCCGCGGCCACGCCGATCATATTGGCTTCGGCGATGCCGCACTGAAAGAATCGCTCGGGGAATTCTTTCATGAATTGATTGAGCTTGAGCGAACCGGCCAAATCGGCCGTGAGGGCCACGATGTTCGGATTCTTACGGGCAGCGGCTACGATGCCATCGCCAAATCCGCTGCGGGTGTCTTTGTTTCCGGTCGATACAATGTTTTGGAGCATGCTTGTGAGATTGCAACAAAAGTAGTTTCAATCCACCCCTAAAAAAACGCATGAGGAAAAGTCTCTTTTTCCGTGGAAAACGATCAGGAACCGAGTACGGTTCGTCCGCTCCGGTAACGTTGCTCCCATTCCCAGGCGGTGGCCATGATATCATCGATCCCGAAACGGGCCTGCCATCCCAAGCGGGATTGCGCTTTTTCGTTGTTGGCATAGATGGCCACCACGTCGCCGGGGCGGCGAGGCCCCACCGACCAATTCAATTTTTCTCCCGATACTTTTTCAAATGCGTGAATGCATTCCAACACGGTCATGCCCGTACCACTGCCCAGGTTGATGGCCTCAACGTGATGGGTTCGACCTTCTTTTTCGAGTAGTTGGATGCCTAGGGTATGCGCACGAGCCAGGTCGCATACGTGAATGAAATCACGGATGCAGGAACCATCGCGCGTGGCATAATCCGTGCCGTGCACTTGAAGATGATCGATCACGCCGATGGCGGTTTGGGTGATGGCGGGCACCAGGTTCTGGGGGCGTCCGATGGGCAGTTCGCCGATGTGGGCGGAAGGATGGGCGCCGGCGGGATTAAAATAACGCAGCAACAGTACGGAGCACGGATTGGCTTGCACGAATGATTGCAGCATTTGTTCACCGATCTGTTTGGTGAGTCCGTACGGCGAGGTAGCGGGTTGAAGCGGGGTTTCTTCGGTGACGGGGATCAGTTCCGGTTCGCCGTACACGGTACAGGAGGAGGAAAAGACAACATTCGGGATGCGGTAGTCCTGCACGCATTTCAGGAGGTTGATCAGCGATTGCAGGTTGTTTTCAAAATACAGCAAGGGTTGTTCGACCGATTCGCCCACAGCCTTGTAAGCGGCGAAATGGATGATGCCGGTTATGTCCGGATGTTCTTCAAACACGGTTCGTGTATCGGCCAGTGAGCAGAGGTCGATGGCGTAGTTAATTACTTTTTTGCCGGTGATGGCCTCGATGCCTTGGAGCATGCGGGCATCGGAACGGCAGAAGTTATCGACGGAGATCACCTCATAGCCCTGCTCGATCAGGTCAACGACGGTGTGCGTACCAATATAGCCGGTGCCACCGGTAACAAGGATCTTTTTCATAATTATCCCGGCAAAAATCGGGATATAATTTCATTGTTCCGGCTAGAGAAAACGGACCAGCAAATAAATGCCACCAGCCAGCAGCGCACTGATGGGGATGGTGAGGATCCAGGCCCAGATCAGGTTCAGGGTAACGCCCCAGCGCACGGCCGACAAGCGCTTGGTGGCGCCCACGCCCATGATGGAGCCGGTGATGGTATGGGTGGTGGAGACAGGGATTTTGAGTGCTTCCGTAATAAATAGCGTCAACGCGCCGGCGGTTTCAGCTGCTACCCCTTCGAAAGGGGTTACTTTAGTGATGCGCGTGCCCATGGTCTTCACGATCTTCCAGCCACCGCTCATGGTACCGAGTCCGATGGCCAAGTAACAAGCAATGGGCACCCAATTGGGCATTTGATCAAATTCTTGGATACTGCCACCGGCGATCAGCGCTGCAGTGATGATCCCCATCACTTTTTGGGCATCGTTGCCGCCATGACCGATACTAAAAGCGGCAGAGGATACCAATTGCAGTTTTTTAAACCAAAGATTTGATTTGTAGGTATTGAGCGTGTTGAGGTAAAGCGAAAAGATGGCCATGATGGTCAGGATCAGTGCCAGTAAAATCCACTTGAAATTCTTTGAATAGAAAATCACCTGAAGCCAATAGTTGTCGTAATCGATGCGTTGGCTGATCACGGTACGATCCAATACAATGTTATTTCGTAAAAATATAGAGACGGCAATCAAGACCAGGATTGGTATGACCTTAGATGTCCAATCCTTCTTGAAGGAATTCAGGAACCAGAGCGACATGAGAAAAGCCATGATCATACCGATGAGCGGCGCCAAAACGATGAAGCTGGCGGTTTTGAGAATCACGGGTGAATTGACGGCATTCCATCCACCGGCAGCGATCGCTGCCCCCGCAAATCCTCCGATCAGGGTATGGGAGGAGGAGGAAGGGATGCCATACCACCAGGTCAGCAAGTTCCAAGCGATGGCCGCCAGCAAGCCGGAGAGAATCACCCAAAGCATATCATTTTTGGGAATGTCACTGGGATGAACTGTTTTCGCTACGGTATCCGCCACGCCATGGTCCTTGAAAATAAAGAAGGCAACAGAGTTAAAAATCGCTGCCCAAAGAACTGCCTGGAAGGGGGTCAGCACCTTGGTCGAAACCACCGTTGCGATGGAATTGGCGGCATCGTGAAAGCCATTTATATAATCAAAGATCAGTGCCAGCGCAATGATCGAAAGCAGCAAAGTGGTCATTTCGCTTAGGCGTATTTGATGATGATGGATTCGATCACATTGGCAACGTCCTCACACTTGTCGGTCGCAATCTCCAACACCTGATAGATTTCACGCTTTTTGATCACTTCTTTGGCATCCTCCTCAATCGCAAACAGTCGTTCGATGCTCATGTCAAAAACATCGTCGGCTTGATTCTCAATGCTGTTGATCCTGACGAGTGATTCGGTGATGGAGCGCATGTTTTTCATGTCTCGCAGCTCAATGACGGCATTGTGAACCTGTTGACATCCCTGCTCGATCAATTCCGCAAATTTTTGAATACCGATGTCGTTGGGGTTTACCCGGTAGAAATTGATCTTTTTTGCAGAGGAATAGATGTAATCGGCCACATCGTCCATGGCCGTGGCCAGGTAGTGAATATCCTCCCGGTCGAACGGCGTGATGAAATTTCTGCCCAGTTCGGTGAACAGCTGATGGGTCAATTCGTCGTTGGCATGTTCCATGTTCTCAACCTGTGTGATAATCGCGGCTCGCTTGTCAAAGTCAGGCTCGGCTACGACTTGTTTTAGTTGACCGCCCATGGTCAATAAATTGGCCGCCGCTTTTTCGAACAGCTCATAAAAAATCAGGTTTTTGGGCAAGAAAATCTTGAGTATGGATTGAAGGGCGGACATGTATGGTTATTTAGTTGAAACAAATGTACCGGGTGCAGGACGTTGGGCTACTCTATTCCGAATAATTAATGATTTCTTAATGTCCAAACTCAACCATTAAACTGTTGAAAATCAACTATTAGCCACTCTGCTATTGTCTACATTATGCCCCAGGGGGTCTGTCGACCTGGTAACATTCTCGTAACAATGGGGTAATGATAGCTTAACGGCTGATTAATGTGTCGATAACCTGGCAGATTCACTTTTGCGCAAACGAACGGATATGTGCAAAGCGGTACGCTCTATTTTGATACTCTTTTTCCTGGGATGTACGTTCACGTCGGTCGCCCAAAACCTGCGTTTATCCGGAAAGATCACCAACAATAAAAATGAACCCCTGAATGGTGTATCCTTGAAGATACAAGGAACCAATACCGGAACCATCTCAGACAATGAAGGTCGGTTCATACTGACCTTGGCTGTTGGACAAAAGTATATTTTGACCGTTACGGCCGTCGGCTACGAGCCCAAAACAATAGAGGAGGTTGAGGTAAGATCCGGGCAGTACAACGAATTGAATTTAATCCTGGAGGTTAAAGAAAAGGTGTCAGAAGGTGTTACCATCACATCCAAAGGATCCACCGCCCGAAAAGAATCCGTGAACGCCCTGATCACTTTCCAGCGCAATACCAACACGGTGGCCTCCGTGATCGCGGCCGAGTCTATCCGACGTTCTCCCGACCGAAATACCGGAGAGGTTTTAAAACGCACCCCGGGAGCCAGTATTCAAGAGGGTCGTTTCATTGTCATCCGCGGACTGGCCGATCGCTACAATCAAGCTATGCTCAACGGGATCCTGCTCACCAGTACTGAACCCGACAGAAAGACCTTCTCCTTCGACCTGATCCCGGCCAATATGATCGACAACCTGATTATCAACAAGGCCTTCGTGCCGGAATATCCGGGTGAATGGGCAGGCGGACTGATTCAGGTCAACACCAAAGACATTCCCTCTAACAACTCGTTCAATATTCAGGTGGGCACTGGATTCAACTCTCAAACCATCGGAAATACCTTTTACCGGGATCGGGGTGGCAACCTCGATTGGTTGGGCATTGATGACGGAACCCGCAGCCTGCCGTCCGGTTATATCCGCAAAGCGGTTTTTGATACTTCCTCGCAGGCTGTCAAGACCGCCATTGGCAAGAGTATGCGCAATGCCTGGGCACCGATCGCCGGGTCGGCACCGATGAACGTTTCTTTTCAGTCCAGCGGAAGCTTCTCGACCAACCTTTTCGGCAAACGCCTGGGCGGCATCGTTGGGGTGAACTACAGTAAATCCAACCGCCGCGTGTTTTTACTAAACCGGTCCAATGCGATCTCGAACAATATTGCCACGCTCAACTCCAATTTCAACGACACGCGATACCAGCAAGAGATCTCGGTGGGTGCCATTGGAAGCCTGGCCCTGCAGTTGAACAGCCGGCATCGTATCTCGGTGAAGTCGCTCATCAACGTCAACAACAGCAACTCCGTAACGCAACGGGAAGGCGATGAGTTCAACCGAGATGAGCAATTGTATGGCACCGACTTGACCTTTAAGCAGAATACCTTTTTCACCACGCAATTGACGGGCGACCATACCCTGGCAAGTCCCCTCAAACTCCGATGGTACAGTTCCTTTACCATCCTCGATGGTTATATTCCGGATCAGCGTCGAATCGCCTATTCCCGCATAGCCGGCACACAAGATCCCTATCGCTTGCTGATCTCGAATGTGCTTTCACAACAAAGCGGTAGCCGGATCTTCCAGACCCTCAGCGATTATATCTATACAGCCGGTGGAGATCTCAGTTACAATTTTGATTGGCTGGGACAGAAGCAAACGCTGAAGGGGGGGTACATGTTACAGGTTAAAGATCGGCTCTACGATGCCAATCTCTTCGCCAATTACCTGACTATCGACAATCCCGGCCTTCGCTCCTTACCGGCCGACCGGGTCTTCGATCCAATTCACTTTGGAAACGGCACCGATAATCTGTTTGGGTTTGATGCCATCAAGGGTCGAACGTTTCGCTACATGGCCAACACCATCCTCAATGGTGGTTTCTTGCAACTCGACAATCAATTTACCAAGAAGTTACGCGTGGTATGGGGACTGCGGGTGGAGCACTATGATCAGTTGGTGGGCAGCGTCAAGACCTGGGATCCCCGGCATACGTATTCTAAAGTGTTGGACTTTCTGCCCGGCGTGAACGCTACCTACAAAGCGACGGCTAAAACCAATATTCGCCTCTCGGCTTCGCAAACCGTTATCCGTCCCGAATTACGCGAACTCGCCTTTTTGAATCTCTACGATTTTGAATTGAATGCATCCGTGCAAGGAAACCCAAACCTGCTTCGCACCAAGATCGCTAACCTTGATCTGCGATATGAGATCTATCCCCGCGCCGGCGAGGTATTTACCTTGGGTACTTTTTTCAAACGCTTTGAAAATCCCATCGAACAACTCTTCAATGAAGGGGTAGGGGGTTCCAGCACGTTCAGCTACCAAAATGCCAAGCGGGCAACGGTCTACGGTGTGGAAGCCGAGTTTCGGAAGAAGCTGGATATGGTCGACGGGTTGAAAAACTTTACGTTCCAGGCCAACGGTTCACTCATCAAGAGCCAGGTGAAAGACCTGTCGCTGGGCATAGACCGGACCTTGCAGGGGCAGTCGCCTTACATGATCAACCTGGGACTGCTATACGATGTTGAGAAATTGGGATTGACCGCGACCCTTTTATACAACCGCATTGGCGAGCGCATCTATTTGGTGGGTGATATCAGTGCCGGTTCCGGTTCGCCCGATATCCTCGAAGCCCCCCGTCACCTCGTCGATTTTCAGATGAGCAAAAAAGTCCTGAACAAGAAAGGCGAGCTGCGCTTCAACGTTTCGGATCTCTTCAATACGGTCCAATACTTCTATCAAAACGTGGGTGAGAAATTCAGCTTCCAGAAAAATACGGATGCTTATCGCTTCACCCGTCAGACCGGTACCACGTTCAGTTTAACCTTCAATTATACTTTATAAATCACCTTTTTATTGTAAAACCCCCGTTATGAAAAAATCCCTTTTCTTTTTATCCGCACTGGCCACATTGGCTTGGACCGGTTGCCGCAAGATCGAATCCGACGGAGAGATCCAAGTCGTTGTCGTCAATGGCGGTGGCGGCGGTACTACCCAAGGTCAGACCATCACCCTGCAGGGACGGATCAGCAGAGACACCCTGCTGAAAAAGCAAAATACCTACATCCTGAAAGGGTTGGTGTACATGGTCAACAACGCGACCATGACCATCGAACCCGGCACGGTGATTAAAGGATCGTATAGTGGTACCGACGTAGCGGCCCTGGTCATCACGCGTGGCGCCAAGATACGGGCTGAAGGTACGGCCACCGAGCCCATTGTATTCACGTCCGCTTCGCCCAATCCCCAATCGGGCGACTGGGGTGGGATCGTGATCTGCGGCAAGGCACCGGTAAATACCAGTTTCAACGGGGCGGCCAGTACCTTCCAGGTGGAAGGCGGAATTGACAATGCGAATGGCGACGGATTGGCCGGGGGTACCGATGCCGCTGATAATTCCGGTTCACTGAAATACGTACGGATCGAATATGCCGGGTATGCCTTTCAGCCGGATAAAGAGATCAATAGCTTGACCATGGCCGCTGTTGGCAACGGAACAACGATCGAGAACATTCAGGTTTCGTATGCCAAGGATGACGCCTATGAGTGGTTTGGGGGCACCGTGAATTGTAAATTCCTGATTGCGTACAAGACGCTGGATGATGATTTTGATACGGACAACGGCTTTACCGGAAAAATTCAATTTGGTTTGGTGATCCGGGATTCCCTGCTGGCCGATATCTCTCGCTCTGAGGCCTTCGAGAGCGATAACAACCCAAGCGGCACCACGGCTACTCCGAAGACCGCTCCGATCTTTAGCAACATCACGGTGATCGGTCCTCGCGCCACCCTCACCAACCTCGGCAATACCTTGTATCGGGGTGCGGCACACATTCGTCGCAACTCTGCTATGTCTCTTTTCAATTCGATCATCCTGGGTTGGCCTCGGGGGATTGAATTGGATGCCACCACCGGTTCGTCCGTTGCCTTGAACGTAGAAGATAGCTCCTTGCGCTTGCGCAACATCACGTTGGCCGGCAATACCGTCAACACCTTATTTGCCGGAACGCCTGGCGCCACCATTACCAACGATGCAGCATTTACCAGTTGGTTTACGAATTCGTTCTATGGAAATGATATTCTGACCAACGTATCAGATGCCCGGTTGGTACAGCCCTTCAACTATTCAGCACCGGATCCAACCCCGTTTGCCGGATCCAATGGTAACATACGAATCAATACGGGTGGCGGGTTTACCGACCCCAAGTTCAATGGGGATACCTTCTTTGATAAAACGGTGGTATTCCGCGGGGGCATTGCCCCGGCCGGTCCACTCACCAGCTGGTGGAAGGGATGGACCAAGTTTTGATCTCCTCCTTAAATAATTAACGCATCGCCTCCATTCGGAGGCGATGTTGTTTCTACCTTTACAAAGCATCATCATGAAGCCCAAACACATTGCCCGCGACATCAGTTGGTTAAGTTTTAACGCGCGCGTGCTGCAGGAGGCCAACGATCCAACGGTCTCCTTGCAGGACCGCATCCGTTTCATGGGCATTTTCTCCAATAACCTCGATGAGTTCTTTCGGGTGCGCGTCGCTACCCTGAAGCGAATGGTGGAGTGGACAAAACTGCGCAAAAAGGCATCCTTCGATCGCATCGAATCGCCACAATCGGTGTTGGATGAAATCCAACGAATTGTACTTCGGCAACAAAATGAATTCAATCGAATTTGGGAAAACGTGTACAAAGAGTTGCGAAAGGCCGGGGTGTATCTGGTGGACGAGAAAAAACTTAGCGCCGAACAACGCCGATTCGTCCGGACGTATTTTGACGAGGTGGTTCGTCCGTACATCATCCCGCTGATGATCGAGAATATCCCCCAGTTTCCCTACCTGCGCGATAAGAGTCTGTACTTGGGCGTAGTGATGCGGGATAAAAAAGATGCCTATCAGGAGAAATTTTCCTTGATCGAGATTCCAGCACGTTCCGTTGGACGATTCGTCTTGCTGCCCACCAAACCGGGTACGCACGCCATTATGTTGCTGGAAGATCTGATCCGATTCAATTTGCCAGAGTTGTTCTCGCATACGAAATACAATCAGTTCGAGGCCGGTGTATTCAAGATCACCAAGGATGCGGAGATCGATATGGACCAGGAGGTTGGATTGAACTTGGTCGAAAAACTACAAAAAGGACTCAAGAGCAGGCGAAAAGGCAAACCGGTTCGGTTCATCTATGAGCGTACGATGAATCCCCGATTGTTGCAGTATCTGATCGATAAGTTACAGCTCAGCCGTAAGAGTAACATCATTCCGGGTGGGCATATTCACCATTTCCGCCATTTTATGGATTTTCCACGGGTGCTACCGAATCAGACACCGCGTCCGGCTCCGTTTCGTCATCCTGCCCTGAAGAAAAGCCGTCTCGTCTCCGAGGTCATTCAGGAACGTGATGTCATGCTGCATTTCCCGTACCACAGCTTTGATCCGGTGATCGATCTGCTTCGGGAAGCGGCCATGGACGATGCGGTGTTGTCGATACAGATAACGGCCTACCGCTTGGCTTCCAATTCCAAAGTGATCAACGCGCTGATCAATGCGTCTCGCAATGGGAAAAAGGTATTGGTTTGTTTGGAATTGAAGGCACGATTTGATGAAGAGGCCAATCTGGAATGGAAGTCCGTTCTGGAAGAGGAAGGGGTGCAGGTTTTGGTAGGCTTGCCCAATAAAAAAGTACATGCCAAGCTCTGTTGTATTCATAAGAAAAAAGGAAAAGAGCTGGTGGCTTATGGTTTCATCAGCACGGGTAACCTCAACGAGAAGACGGCACAAGTGTATGCCGATCACTGTTTGCTCACCGCCTCCGCCCCTCTTATGCGCGAGGTAGAGAAGGTCTTTGAGTACTTGACCGATTGGAAAAAGGGATTGGGTCCGATTCGCACGATGCGTCACTTACTGGTTGCCCCCACCAACATGCGTCGAAAGATCCTGGATCATATTCAAGCGGAGATCCGGCTCGCCCGTAAAGGGAAACCGGCGGAGATCATTGTGAAACTGAATTCACTGAGCGATCTTACCCTGGTAGATGCCTTGTACAAAGCTGCCAAGGCCGGCGTGAAGGTGCACCTCATCATTCGTGGTATATTTTGTCAACGGCTCAAATTCGAGGAAGTAGAAGCCCGGGTACAGTCGATCAGCATCGTAGATCAGTACCTGGAACATGCTCGCGTCATGATTTTTGCCCGGGACGGCGACCCGCTCGTGTACATCAGCAGTGCCGACTGGATGGTCCGTAACCTCGACCATCGGATCGAGGTGGCAACGCCGGTCTATGATCTGCGCATCAAGCAAGAGTTGATCGGACTCATCCGCATTCAGTTGGCAGATAATCAAAAGGCACGTATTTTGGAGCCGGGTTTATCCAATCGTTATGTTTCCCCCACTGCCAAAAAGAAAAACCGCTCCCAGGAACAGACCTATGTTTTTTTACGCGCTAAATCCAGATAAATGATTCTAGCTGCCATCGACATCGGCAGCAACGCTGCGCGGCTTCTGATCTGCGAGGTAACCACGCTGGGAAAAGAATCACGCTTTGACCGATTGAATTTTCTTCGCATTCCGCTGCGACTCGGTTTCGATGTTTTTGAAAAAGGCCACATCGGTGCTCGCCGTAAGAAGATGCTGATCGAAACCATCGATGTGTTTGCCCGTCTGATCCGAATCCACGAGGTCGATCATTACATAGCGTGTGCCACCAGCGCCATGCGCGATGCGGAAAATGCCAAAGAGATCATAAAGGAGATCCGGCAGCAAACTGGCATCGGCATTGATATCATCTCCGGGGATCTGGAAGCGGAGATCATCTACGAGAACCACATTGCGGAAGGCCTGGATGCGGGCCACAGTTATCTGTATATGGATGTGGGGGGTGGAAGTACCGAATTGACCTTTTATCATCGATCGGAAGTCGTTTTTCAACGCTCCTTCAATGTGGGTACGATCCGAATGCTCACCGAGCACCTCGACGATTCGGTTTGGCAGGAAATGAAACAATTTCTTCGGGAGTTTGCCAAGAAATACGATCCCGTGACCGCCATCGGCTCCGGCGGCAACATCAACAAGTTGGCATCCCTGCTGAATGGCAAATCGTTGCGGCCCATTCCGATCGATACCGTTCGGGAAATGCACAAGGAAATGAGTGATCTCTCGGTGGAAGCGCGCATGATCCGATACAAACTGAAGCGCGACCGGGCCGATGTGATCGTACCGGCCCTGCTTATCTACAGTCATCTCATGAAATGGGCCGGCATCCAGGAGATCTATGTGCCCAAGATCGGTTTGGCAGACGGACTGATCCATCACCTCCACGAGCAATTAGTGGCGAAGGCTAAGTGATCGGAAGAAATGTCCGTTCGATATCCCGCTGTTTAATTTTTTCCCCCAGCCGCATTACCTTTCGAACGACCGGTGTGATGCAATCCGAATAATCTCGGTGTATCCACTCGCCCTGAGTAAGCCAGTTCAGTAGCACCGGCCTTTCTTTTTCTGACAGTCTACCTAAACAGCGAACCCCCATTTGTTGAAGCGCCGCCGCATTACAAACTTGTTCGTATTGGCCTTGTATCGGTATGGCAATGATTTTTTTTCCGAGGTGGATGGCTTCGGCTGGTGTTTCAAAGCCAGCCCCACAAATTATTCCATCGGAATGGATCAAACTTTCATCAAATCGCTCCCGTTGGATGGGCAGGAACCAGACATTTCCCTGGCGTCTTGCCTTATGGGTGGATCTGGAAAAGATCTCGAATCGGGTACCCGGCAGCGTTAGAAATAGTTTTTCCAGAAATGCGTCCTCATAGGCCGGTAAGTACACGGTGATGTGTCCGGCTCGGGTGGGGGTAGCCCGAATGATTTCCGGCTTTATGACGGGCATAAAAACGTTCGGATGGTAAGTTTCGAAATGCAATCCGATGTGACAGCTTGCTTTTACAAAATGACGCAGTAGCATTTCACCATGCCAGGTGCGATTTTTAGGACGGGGTGTTTGAGGATATTGAAAGCTTGCTTGATGTCCAAAGTGCACGGAGGGTACATCTTTCAAGCGACAGGCCAAGGACGTAACAAAGTCAAAATCATTGATCACCAAGTCATATTTCTGTACGGGTAGCTGCTCGGCATCCCGCCAAATTTCAGAGAGCTTAACTTTTCGGATCAGATGCCAGTAGTTCAGCCCCCCTCGGTTGTTATAAAACAAGCTTACTCCCCGGCTTCGATACCGTACGGGTCCGTCAAACGGCAGATGGCAGTTCGACCCACTCAGGAAAATGTCTACCTGCCCATACAGTTGTAGATAGGGCAGCAGGGTTTGGGCCCGGCTCACATGGCCATTTCCAGTAGCTTGGACAGCATACAGGATTTTCATGAGGGTAGTTGTAGGGAGTGAATGTGCATTGAAATTTCTTCGGTCATGACCACAGCCTCTGGTGTACGAAGCACCAAGGGAATCAACGGGGCCATTGCATAGTCCGCTTCGCGATAGTGATACAGGCTCCAGCTTCCACCGGCATACTCCAAGGCGGTCAAATTTTCGATCCAATCGCCGCTATTTAAATAAGTTACCTTTCCTTTTGGGGTCATGATGTCCCGATGCTGCGGCTGATGGATGTGGCCACAGATAACGTATTTATAGCCTTTTTCTATGGCCAGCTCTGCCGCCGTTTGTTCAAAGTTGTTGATCCAGGCCACTGCTTTTTTTACGCCATTTTTTACTTTTTTGCTCAAGCTCATTTTGGGTCGATTGAGTTTGACCAATAGCCAATTGATGAGTCGGTTTAGCAGGATCAACCAGTCGTATCCAACCCCTCCTAATTTGGCAATGATCTTAGCGGAACCCTTGGTGGTGGCATCGAACACATCGCCGTGAAAGATCCAGGTCATCTGTCCATCAATCTCCAATACCAGTTTGTCAGTTATTTGAAAATGACTGAGCTGCCATCCACTGTAGCGGCGTAGCATTTCATCGTGATTGCCGGTAATGTATACGACGCGTGTACCCATTTCTGTCAAATTCAAGATCTCCTTGATGACCTGTAAATGGGCGGGCGGGAAATAACGTTTACTGAATTGCCAGCCATCGATGATGTCGCCGTTCAGTATTAGCCATTTGGGGCGAATGTGCCGAAGATATTGGACGATCTCTCGCGCATGACACCCGTATGTGCCCAAGTGCAAGTCGGATATGACCACCATGTCTGCGTCCCTGTAATGCATCGGTTAAGATGAAATGTAAATTCCATCCCACATGTGAACGCAACGCTACGGAAATCTTAACTTCTTGTTACCATCGGAATTCAAACAGGCTTCGTCTCCAATGTAAATCCGAATGTGGTGCCCACTTGTTCGGTGCTGCGCACATGTATACTTTGTCCGTGTGCTTCTAAAATATGCTTGCAGATGGCCAGGCCCAGTCCGCTGCCCGTGAGATCCATGCTTCGCCCTGCTTCCGTCCGGAAAAAGCGCTCAAACACCCGCGGCAGATCCCCTTCCGGAATACCTACACCATCGTCGGTGATCTCGACCAGAATGCGTTTGCCATCGGTTTGATAGATGCTGGCCAGCACTTCCCCGCCTTGTTTTCCGTATTTGATGGCATTGGATATCAGGTTACTCAAAACTTGTTGGATCTTTTCCCGGTCCGCAAATACGGTTACGGGCGACTCCGAATCTTTTTTGATCTGACACCGGATCTCTCGAGTCTCGGCTTTGGATTGTTTGCTGTCATATACTTCCCGGATCAACTCCTGGATCACGAAGGGTTCCTTGGTCAGTACGATCTCCCCGCGCTCCAATTTGGCGATCTGATCCAGATCGGTCAACAGGTGCGACAGCCGATCCACATTCTTGGCAGCCCGCTCCAAAAAACGTTTGGCCGTTTCCGGGTTCGCCAGGGCACCGTCCAACAGCGTATCGATATAACCTTGAATGGCGAATACCGGCGTCTTGAATTCGTGCGAGAGGTTTTGAAGGAATTCGCGGCGAAACTGTTCGTTGTGACGGAGTAGTTCCAGTTCCTTTTCGTTATCGGCGGCCCAGCTTTCCACATCCACGCCCACTTCCTCGATCGTTTTTTTCGGTATCAGATATTTATAGTAGGTCTCTTCCTTCTTGGTGGCCTTTGTCTTAGAAATGAATTTGTAGATCAGTTTGATCTGCCGATATACGAAACGCTCGAGCATGAAGGAGATCAGTAGGTAACTGATCCCGAAGACGGTCACAAAACAGAGGATCGCCCAGCCCACTTGTTTTTCAACCCACCAGAGAAAAAGTGATTCGGGGATGGCGAGCAGGAAAGCCGTGAGTAAGGAGATCTGTCGGGGGGTGCTATTCCGAAGCGAGAACATGCTGCAAAGCTAGGGGAGGGGCACTCAATCCCACTCGAACTTATATCCCACGCCTTTGACGGTAGTGATGCAGTCCACGCCCATTTTCTGACGGATCTTTCGGATGTGTACATCGATAGTGCGATCGCCTACGATCACATCACCGCCCCAGACCTGACTCATGATCTCCTGGCGCAGAAACACGCGACCGGGTTTTTGAGCCAGTAGATACAGCAGTTCGAATTCTTTTTTGGCGAGCGTGATCTCGTTTTCGTCGATCTTGACCATGAATTTTTCGAGATCGATCGTCAGGTTCCCGAAGCGCAGTTGGCGGTGGGCGGTGGGTTGGGGCAGTCTTCGGAAGAGTGCTTGGATGCGGGACAGAAATACTTTCGGACTCAGGGGTTTGGCGAGGTAATCGTCGGCTCCGGTTTCCAGTCCCTTTATCTGGGCCAGGTCATCGCTGACCGCTGTCAGAAAAACGATCAGGGTTTTCTGAAAGGTTGTTTGGGAACGTAGCCACTGGCAGACCTCCACCCCTGTTTTGCGAGGCATCATCACATCCAAGACGATCAGGTCGGGTTGGTGCTTACGAGCTTTGTCCAGCGCCTCATCCCCATCCTTGGCCGTGATCACCTCGTAGCCTGCTTGCACCAGGTTGTACCGGAGGATCTCCAGGATATCCGGATCGTCGTCGGCGATCAATATTTTCCGGTCGGTGGCAGACATGTCAATCTTTTCACAAACCTACTTCGAATTGCCCGCACCCGAGGGGAGTTAATGATTAATTAATATAAATGCCATCTACCTTTGCCCCATGAATGGTCGCCTCCTGGCTTATCTTTTCTTTTTTCCCTGGATGACCCTTCAGGGGCAGGGCCTGGCCTCGGTCGATAGTTTTGATATCCCCAAAAGTTACAAACCGGCCTTTAAGCGGGAGCGCAATCACGAGTTGGTCGACCAAGAGCAATCCCGCCTGTTTGCATCCGACGGCAAGGCCGATACCGTCTTCGATCCGTCCGGTGGTCCGGTCTTACGCGACCGGCTGACACGGGCATTTGGCCGGCAGGTCGACTGGTTGCAATACCGTATCGAGGCCGATTCCACGTTGGAACACCGCGAGAAAATGAGTCAGCTCTACGGACTCGAATACCTGATCCGATCTTATCGCAGCAGTTGGACAGGGCGGGAGGGGATCCCGGTCGCTGAGGGGGCTCTGCTGGTAGAGACCTATTCCACGCTGTTGAACGGAGCGCGACAACGAGTTTCCATCCGTCCCGCTTTCTACCCGCTCAGTTATGAAGGGGGGATGGCCCTTTTGGGTTCCGATCGATTTACACTGCTGCCCGGTTATCGGGAAACCCTGAACGATCTGGTGGTCAAATATTGCCGACAGCATCCCGACCGGATCCTTCGCAAATTGCAGCTCCACCCCGAGGTGGCGGCGGCGGACAGCCTGATCGTGGTGGTCGCAAAAAAACAACCGCGTCTGTTGTATGATTATGCGGCGGCTCTCGACCCGCTCGGGGTGCGCATCCGCTATAACAATCATCCAATGGTCAAGACCATCGCGGTCATGGCCGGCAGCAAGAACGGGCAACAATATTTTCCTTTTCTGGACCAGCTCTTGAACGGCAAGGTCAGTTTTCGGGAGATCGATCAACTGCGCGACGATACGCTGGGCTATTATAAATTATTGGTCAAAACCCAACGCGATTATTGGTCCCGCACCCTGCAAGGCGACACAGCCTTCGAGTTCGAGGCATTGACCCAACGCCTGGAAAAAAAGGCCAAAGAGGATTTTGTACACGTCATCAATGGATTGCACGATGCGGCCCCCTCGGTCCGTTTCGCTTGTCTGCAGTCCTTGACGGCGGAAGAATTGTATTACCTGGCCGTAGCCTCGGATGGCGTGATCTATACCAGCAGTTTCGTGAAAGGGATCTATCCGCTGATGATGCAGCGCATCGGTAACCGAGGCGACTCGCTGCTGAGGATCTTGCAATTCGATCGGTATCGGAAATTCATCAAGATGGCAGCGGGGTATAACACCCTCGGCGATTTTCTGGGAACCTTTCCGCCCGCCGTCAACCCGGGTGAGCGGAGCGAAGCGGAGCAGTTGATGCGAAATTTTGTGAGCCAGCTGGAGCAGACCAGCGGATTGGAGTCGGGGGTGGATGTTGCTGATTCTTATGCCAGCATCCGCGAATTCCAAAAGCCCATTGCCGACCAAATGCTGGAGCAAGTCACTCGTGAAGGGGCGCGCAACCGGTCCGCCGGCCATAAAAGAGGAGAGACGATCTATCGGATCTTGGACGTCCTGTTTCGGTCGGCCGATACCAGCCAGCACCTCGACCTGACACGGGAACTGGGGATTCCGCCGGTATACCAGGTGCCGTATCGATTGTTGGTGAACGACAGTGGTCGCGTTGTCATTCAAATTTTCTTTTATGGAGATGCGGATGGCAAGAGCATTTTTCAGGGCTTTCTAAAAATGTTTCCCACGGCCAACTGGAGCGTGGATGAATCCAATCCCCAATGGGTATCGGTCAAGTCCCGCAAGGGCCGTCCCGTCTTCCTCTTTGCGAATAGGCCCTTGCCCGAGGAAACGGGTGGCGATGACCAGGCCCAGGCGGCCCTCACCGCTTATTTGAGGGATAAGGATCTTTCACCGACCATCACCATCCACCGCGGCCACAGTTATTTTGCGCCGTCTACCATCCTGCGTTTGTCCCCCAGCTCCCGGATCGTATTTCTGGGATCCTGTGGCGGCTACCACTTGATCCACGATGTATTGAAAAAAGCCAACGATGCCCACATCATTGCATCCAAACAGATCGGTGCCACCTCCGTGAACCGGCCCTTTCTGCAATTGCTGACGGAAAAAATTCGTCAGGGGCAGGACATTGACTGGATCCCGTTCTGGAAAGAACTGGACCGTCTGGTGACCGTCAAGGAATTCGACGACTACATACCTCCCTATAAGAACCTGGGGGCTCTCTTCATCAAGGCCTATCAACGTGAAATGGAAACACGCGAGTAGATTTGCCGCTTCAATGCCAGCCCGTGCCTGAACCCACCATCACTCCGAATCAATGGGGCTTGCTGCGTCGGCTCTACAGCTTTGCCCGTCCCTACCGGCGCCGCTTTTACCTCTCACTCGGGTTGGCGATCGGACTGGCCCTGCTGACGCCGGTCCGACCCTGGCTCATTCAGCAAACCGTGAACATTTACATCGCTCAAAATCTTGCGGAGATGTTGATTTGGGTAACGATCATTCAGGTTGGTCTGTTACTGATGGAAACCGCGATCCGCTTTTTGTTTTCTTTTCAGACAGCCTGGCTGGGACAAGCCGTTGTCCGCGACCTGCGCCTGAACGTATTCCGACACATCACACACCTCAACCTGCGTCAATTCGATCGAACGCCTATCGGCACGCTCACCACCCGCACCATCAATGACCTGGAATCGATCAACGATGTATTTGCCGACGGATTGATCCCCATCCTGGCCGACCTCTTGTCGATCGCCTGTGTATTGACCTATATGTTCTGGACCGATTGGCAGCTGACCCTCCTGGCCCTGATCCCCCTGCCCATCTTACTCGTGGCCACCTATTTCTTCAAAGAAAGCACGCGCCGCTCCTTCCAAAAGGTTCGAAATGCCGTTTCCGATCTCAATGCGTTCGTACAAGAACACCTCACCGGCATGTCGCTGGTACAGGCCTTTGTGGCCGAAGCACGTGAGGAAAAAAAATTCGACAGCATCAACAAACAACACCGAAACGCGAACATCCAAGCCATTTTTGCCTATTCGGTTTTCTTTCCGGTGGTGGAGATCGTGCTGGCCCTTTCCATCGGAGCGGTGGTGTGGTGGACCTCCCACGAGGCCCTGATCCTGCAGGAGAGCCGACAAGGCATCGTCATTTCTTTCATCCTCTGTTTGAACCTGCTGTTCCGACCCTTGCGCGTCATCGCCGATAAGTTCAATGTGCTTCAAATGGGCGTCATTGCCGGCGAACGGGTATTTAAGGTGCTGGATAATCCCGACTTCCTGCCCGACACACCGAATCCCTTGCCCGCCGATCGTCCCATCGCCGGAGCCATTCGCTACGAGCATGTCAGCTTTTCCTACCTGCCCGATCAACCCGTGCTGCACGATATCCATTTCGAGGTAAAACCCGGGGAAACCCTGGCCATCGTCGGAACCACCGGCAGTGGTAAATCGACCATCATCAACCTGCTGACCCGGCTGTATCCGATGGATTCCGGTACCATTTGGCTCGACGGAGAACCGATCGAGCGCTATGATTGGCGCGACCTCCGTCGCCACATCGGGGTCGTGCTGCAGGATGTCTTTCTGTTTTCCGGCAGCATTTTCGATAACCTCACCCTGCATAACCCCTCCATATCAAGACAACAGGTTGAGCAGGCAGCCCGGATGATCGGGATGCACGAGTTTATTTCCCGTTTGCCAAAAGGATATGACCAGCCCGTGATGGAAAGGGGTAGTAATCTTTCATTAGGACAGCGGCAATTGCTGTCCTTTGTTCGAGCCCTCCTGTACGATCCCGCCGTTTTGGTCTTGGATGAGGCCACTTCCTCAGTGGATCCGGAAAGTGAGCGCCTGATCCAACGAGCCACCGAAACCTTGATCCGGGGTCGGACGAGCATCCTAATAGCCCACCGCCTGAGCACGGTCCAAAAAGCCGACCGGATCCTGGTTTTGGAGAAAGGGCGGATCCTCGAATCGGGCCGGCACGAGGAGCTGATCGAACGCAACGGAACCTATGCCCGGATGGTCCGGAATTCCCAGCACGCCGGCTCGCTGAACGAGGCCGCTCCAAAGGGCTGAAATACCCCTGTTTTTCCTCGGTATTTGTCCCTCCCCCCTTATCTTTGCGGCAAAATTCGGGTTCGGTATGACTGCATGGCGTCTCAAATCCCTACTGGTAGCGGTTTTCAGCTTGTTCAGTGCCCTTCTTTGGGCCTCTGAAAACCCCGCGGGCGAGAACCACGCCGAGCCCAAGAAGAAATTCAACGCTTCCGAGGTCATTTTTGGTCACGTCCTCAACGGCCATGAGTTCCATTTCATGGACATCGATGACCATCCCGTCACCATTCCCCTTCCCATTATTCTGTATTCGCCCGAGCGCGGGTGGACCGCTTTCATGTCTTCCCGTTTCGAGCACGGTCACAAGAGTCACCAGGGCTATATGATGCTTACGGAGCACAGCATCCACGAATTGGGACTGGATCCCAAAGCTTTTTCTGTGGAGGACATCGTAGCGGTGAATGAAGCAGGCCAGTACGATGCCTCCGTCAAGGTCTACGACCTCTCCATGACCCGAAACGTCGTGCAAATGCTGATCGCCCTGATCCTGTTTGTTTGGATCATGCTCAAAGTCGCTGCCCGCTACAAAAAAGGGGAAGGCGTTACCTCGGCCCCTAGCGGGATGCAAGGTTTGCTGGAGCCGGTGATCACCTTCGTACGCGACGAGGTGGCCAAGCCCAACCTCGGCCACAAATCCGATAAGTACCTTCCGTATCTGTTGACCGTTTTCTTTTTCATTCTCATCAATAACATTTTTGGATTGATCCCCGGATCCGCCAACGTGACCGGAAACATTGCCTTCACCGCAGTACTCGGGTTGATCTCCTTCGTGGTCATCTTGTTCAGTTCGAATGGTCATTATTGGGGGCACATCTTCAACCCCCCGGGCGTACCCCTGGGCGTGAAATTCATCTTGGTGCCGGTGGAGTTTCTGAGCGTGTTCATCAAGCCTTTCGCCCTGATCATTCGTTTGTTCGCGAACATGGTGGCCGGACACATCATCATCATCTGTCTCATCTCACTCATTTTCATATTTGGCGAATTAAGCGTCTATGCCGGTTGGGGGGCCTCTCCGCTGGCAGTCGGTTTCACCGTCTTCATTTACTTCATCGAAGTGCTGGTGGCCTTTTTGCAGGCGTTCATCTTCACCATGCTGACGGCGGTGTTCATCGGACAAGCCTTTGAAGGCGAGCATCACGACGAAGCGCACGCCGTGCATCATTAAAACGGATTTTTTAACCATCAATAACCTACCATGGACCTTTTGAATGTGATTTTGCTGGAAGCCACCGCCAATGCGGGTGGAGCCATTGGTGCCGGACTCGCCGCGATCGGCGCCGGTATCGGTATCGGACAGATCGGTAAGGGCGCCGTTGAGGCGATCGCCCGTCAACCCGAAGCCGCCAATGACATCCGCGGAAACATGATCCTGACCGCCGCCCTCGTAGAGGGTGCCGCACTGTTCGCGATCATCGTGGGCTTCCTGGCTATGGTGCTCTAATGCCCAAGCCGAACCTCGTACTGCATCCAACGCACAGGGCCGAGGATGCAGTTCTTTAAAAACAAGAAACCGATATAGACCATGAAATTGTTGACCCCCGAATTTGGTTTGCTGATCTGGACGCTGCTGGCGTTCCTCGTCGTTTTCTTCACGCTCCGGAAGCTGGCCTGGCCGGCGATCATTCAAGGATTGAAGGAACGTGAGCGCAGCATCGCGGATTCACTCGCCACGGCCCAACGCGTTAAAGAGGAGATGGCACAACTCAAATCTGAAAACGAGGCCCTGCTGGCAAAGGCCCGGGAAGAGCGTGCTGCCCTGCTGAAAGAAGCCCGCGAAACCAAAGACCGCATCATCAACGAGGCCAAGGATCAAGCCAAAGAAGAGGCCGGTAAGATCATGGCCGAAGCACAAGCTGCCATCCAATCCCAGAAAATGGCCGCCCTCACCGAAGTGAAAAACCAGGTGGGCAAACTCGTGATCGAAGTGAGTGAGAAAGTCTTGCGTAAGCAATTGGACAATGCCTCCGCCCAGGAGTCGCATATCCAAGGCCTGGTCAACGAAGTGAAATTGAATTGAACGAAACGGAATTAAAGAAGCATTCATGCCCAGTCCCCGCCTCGCCGCCCGTTACGCCAAATCCTTGATCGACCTCGCGATCGAGCAAGATCAGTTGGAGGCGGTCTATGCCGATATGAAATGGATGCAGGATGTTTGCCGTCAGAACCGCGATTTCGTGAACATGCTGCGCAGTCCCATCATCAAAGCCGACACCAAACAAAAAATTGTATCGGCCATTACGGATAAAAGCATCGGCACACTGACGACCTCTTTCAATAAATTGGTCATCTCCAAAGGACGCGAAAGCATCCTGCCCGAGATCGCAGCCGCCTTCATCGACGGATACAAACAACACAAAGGCATCCACACCCTGTTTTTGACCACGGCCGCTCCGATCTCCGAAGCCACCCGCCAGGCCCTGGTGGAGCAAGTGAAAAAAACGGCCGGTTTCCAACACGTGGAACTGCATGAAAAGATCGATCCGGCCCTGATCGGCGGATTTGTCTTGCAGGTGGGCGATCAACTGGTGGATGCCAGTATTGCCTACGACCTGAAGAACATTGCCAAACAATTTGAAAGCAACGATTTTATTTATAGTATTCGATAACCGATTTAATCCAGCAACTATATGTCAGCAATCAAGCCAGATGAGATCTCCGCGATCCTCCGCCAGCAGTTGAGCAATTTCAATGCCTCGGCGGATTTGGAAGAAGTAGGAACCGTATTGCAGGTGGGGGATGGTATTGCCCGTGTGTACGGACTGGGCAATGTTCGCTACGGTGAACTCGTTGAGTTCGAGAACGGCGTGCGCGCCATCGCCCTGAACCTGGAAGAAGATAACGTGGGGGTGGTACTGATGGGAGAGAGTGGTAACATCAAGGAAGGTGCCAAAGTAAAACGTACCGGAAAGATCGCCTCGATCAACGTGGGTGAAGGTATGGTGGGCCGGGTGGTTAATACCCTCGGACAACCCATCGACGGAAAAGGTCCCCTCACCGGCGAACTCTACGAAATGCCCCTGGAGCGCAAAGCCCCCGGCGTTGTCTTTCGCGAGCCGGTTAAAGAACCCCTGCAGACCGGTATCAAAGCCATCGATGCGATGATCCCCATCGGACGCGGACAACGTGAGCTGGTGATCGGTGACCGCCAGACCGGAAAGACCGCCATCTGTATTGATACCATCATCAACCAGAAAGAGTTTTATAAAGCCGGTAAGCCGGTCTATTGTATTTACGTGGCGATCGGACAAAAAGCGTCTACCATCGCCGGCGTGATGAAAACCCTGCAAGACAACGGCGCGATGGATTACACCATCATCGTTGCGGCGTCGGCTTCTGACCCCGCCCCCTTGCAATTCTATGCACCCTTTGCCGGAGCCGCTATCGGAGAATTCTTCCGCGATACCGGTCGCCCCGCCCTCCTTGCCGTCGACCAGGCCTGCGCTGTCGCCGTGCCACGCGGCGCTGGCCATGGGAGCTGTCATGAGCACGATGAGTCGACGACTCGCGCCC
>SXGQ01389772.1_pt1 | contig 58513 bp, 62 predicted proteins | sample 3178371 | NCBI WGS metagenome assembly SXGQ01 (sample SAMN11356859, study PRJNA531348) | freshwater metagenome | isolation source: freshwater sample F1-20 | place: China: Fuxian Lake, Yuxi | collected 2017-12-25
CTCGACTCGCTGACATGCGCCAGCAGTCGAAAGACATGCTCGCCAAGGAATTGACTGGCCGTGGCGTGGACTTGGCAGACCAACCACGATTGATTGCCCGCGCTCAACTCGAAGCCGAGCGGGACAGTGGTATTCTGGAAGTCGCCGCCTCCCGTGGTGGTGTTGCTCAGGCCGTGGGCGAAAAACTGCCGTTTGTCGGTGCCTTGCTGGAGGCTGACCGCCTTCTTCCCTTCGCTGAGACGGCATACAAGCTCCAGTCAGGCACGGAGGTAGACGCGGATGAAATGGAAGCCTTCACCGAGTTCATTCGGTTTGCCGGTAACGATCAGGCGTTCTTTACCAAAGTGACCGATACCGTGGCATCACTACCCGGTTATGTGATCGAGCTGGTGGCAACCAGCGGCATCGCATCTGCAGTTCGTGTCGGTGGAACCAAACTGTTGAAAGAGGCACTAATAGCCGCGGCCACGAAAGAGGGCAAAGAGCGGCTGGTGAAAGCCAGCGCCGAAGCAGTCGCCAAGAAGTTCGGGAAGGACCACGCTAAGAAGTACGCCGCGTGGCGGATTGGTTCAGGACTCGCCCAGGAGGCCGTGCGTTTGCCTATCGCCAGTGGGACACGGATCGCAGCCGGATTTAACCGGGATGCCGCCATGGATGGCGTGCAACTCTCCGCAGGCGAGCAAGGCATTGTTGCCATGATGGACCGCGAAGGCCGGAAAGGTAATTGGGAACGGTTCGCCGCCTCAACGGTGGATTCCCTGATTGAAAACGTGTCCGAACGAAGCGGCGCGTACATCGCTAAGCTTGTCCCTAAAGCAGCCCGTGACGCCATCGGTAAGATGAGCCAGCAAGTGAAGGGAAGTATCCTGTCTGCTGCGCTGGTGAAATCCCTGGTCGCAGCCAATCCAGGCAAGCCCGTTGGACAAATCGGGAAGTTCCTGAAGGGTGCCAACATTGGCGGCACCTTCGAGGAAATGGGCGAGGAACGTGTTGGCGCATTGCTGCGCGACATCTACACCGGGGCCACAACGGGCGAATGGGAATTGACCTTGCCCAGCGCCGAGGACTTGGCCGTTGAGCTGGTCGCTTTCAGCGTGCCAAACGCCGCCCGTGGAGTGCAGACCAACATGCACTTCAGAAAGCTCGACAACAGCCTACGCGCCTCAGACTCCGAGTTCACCGCCCGTCTCGACTCGTTTTCTCAGTCGCCCGAAATCGAAGCCGCTCGCATCACCGAGAAGATTGGCACGCCCGTTGAAGCTGACGACCTGGCAAACGCCACCGCATTGGTGGGCAACTTCGAAGAGTCCGACGCCGTGAAAGCCGTTGATCGACTGTCGATTGACCTCATGGAGCGCTCCGAAAAGGCGATGGCAACGGGTGACCTTGAGAAAGCATCGAGGCTGCGTCAACGCGCCTTGCAGGTGAACCGGTCGAAGGGTGACTTGCTGGATGGCGAAGTGATTCGCGCCGTGGGTGCCAGCAAAGAGATTGCAGGACTCCGAGACGCAGCCATGCAGACCCGCGCCCAGGTGGAAGCCTTGCCGGATGCCGACCCCAACAAGAAACAGGCAATCGCCCAGGTGGAGAAGATGGAGCGCGAAGCCGATTTGGCCGGCGCTTTGGTCAAGATCGCGCAGGGCCGGGAAGGGGTGCTCACCGCAGCCGAACAGGAATCACTGAAGCCTGTCAAGGGCACCAAGCCCGCCGTTGTCCAAGAGAACGGCGCGTACATCATCACTGACTCCGGCATTGCCACCCTTCGCAACGTCGCGCCCACAGCAGCCACTTTCATCAAAGACAGCGAGACCGACCGCCGTCAGAAACTACTCTCCCAATCGACCGCAGCGGCCCAACAAACTCCGCCCGCTTCATCTCAGGCGGCGGGCGCTCCGGTCGTCGGTGGATCATCGCCCCAGGCTGGCGCAGCGCCGACCGCATCTAGCGGCGCTGGTGTAGCCGAGGGGGCGGCAACGGCTCCGCCTGCCGTGGCCGCTCCCGCTACCTTTCAAAGCGTTCCAGCAGGTCAAGGAACCGTTTCCGTTGATCCAGACGGCTCTATTCGGGTGCGTTGGAAAAACAACGATGTGGACACCGCCGCGCTGATCCAAGAAGCAACAGCAAAAGGTCTCATCCCGACCATTTCCGGAACGTCGGGAACCGGTGCCAATACAACCAGTGAGATGGTATTCGCTCAAAGCGGCTCGCCTACCTCCACCACCGTTCCCTCACAAACGCAATCAGGGAAATCCCAGCCAGCCAAACAGCCGAAAGAATCAGAATCGTCTTCAACGTCTCCCACATCCTCAAAGCCTGCCACAAGCCCCGCCGCAGACAAGCCCAAAACCGCCCGCGAATGGCGCAACGACACGCGGAAGCGGCTCGTTGACAAGATCCGCGACCCCAAGACGAAGGCGAAGGTCTCCCGCGTGGTCGATGCCGTCGGCGATGCGCTGGAGAAACGCGGCAACCCGCCCCCAGGCGGCATCGTGACGACCGAGCAAAAGGGCGGCTCAGGCGTGAGCTACAACCCGACCACGAAGGCCATTGAGGTCAATGTCAGGTTGCTCACCTCCCAGGTGAACGACGAAAAAGCCGGGGCGCTCGATGACGCCAAGCTCGCCGACTGGATGGACCGCATCGCCAGCGAGGAAATGACGCACTTTGCCACCGTGGAGGCCATTTCATTCGAGGAAGCCGCCGCCGCATGGCGCAAGCTGGGCAAATCCAAGGCTGGAAAGCAACTGCAGTCGGATTCGATGCGGGCCTACAACGCCGCCTACGAGCAGGCAGGCAAGCAGGCCCCCGCCCTCGACGATGCCGCGGCCTACTACGAGTTGATTCGGATGGCGATCCAGAACACGGAGTTCCGCCAACGCATCACCGAGGCATCTTTCGCCGAGCCAGGCATCAAGGCCGATCTTCTCGCCTTCCTGCAACGCATCGCTGATATTCTGACCCAACGCATCGCAGCGTTGCCGAAAGCCGCCCGCGCCGCCCTAGAGGGTGACTTGGCAAAGGTGAAGGCATCCATGGATGCGCTGGGGATCGTGACAGATTCCGGCAAACAGGCGCCGGCTGAGGTCGTGGTGGGCCAGCAGCCGAGTACCGACACCGGGACGCCAGCCGCCGACCCTGGAACGGCGGCGGCTGGCACTTCCAATATAAAGGGTGACTCCAATTTGACCCTTGTGAAACTGCGTGACGGTCGCCTTGTGCGAATCCGCACCAAAGAGTTGAACGAGGGCAAGGGTGAGATCGTGCGGGCCTTTACGCCGGAAGGGAAGCCGATCAAGGGCGATGCCGGCGCGATTCCTCGCAGCCAGATCGTTACCGATACCGTTCCCGCCCCCGTCGATGTTGCAGCCAACGAAGCCGCAACCAGCCCCGCGAACGACAAGCCAGAACCCACCGACGCCCAGAAGAAGGCGGGCAACTACGAGATGGGGCACGTCAAGATTGGCGGCATGGACATCACCATTGAGAACCCCGCCGGGAGCGTTCGCAGCGGCACCGACAAGGACGGGGAAAAGTGGGAGGTGACGATGAAGTCCCACTATGGCTACCTCAAGGGCACGAAGGGCAAAGACGGCGATCACATCGACATCTTCATCGAGGAGGGCACGCCGGAGGATTTCAGCGGCCCGGTTTACGTGGTGAACCAGATCAACCAAGATGGCGAGTTCGACGAGCACAAGGCCGTCATGGGGCCGTCGATCAACACGGCAGACAAAGCCCGCGCCGCCTACCTCGCCAACTACTCCCCCGGCTGGCATGGCGACGGCAGCATTGCATACTTCCCCAACGTGGACCTGTTCAAAAAGTGGGCCAGCGCCAGCCAGCGCCGCGCCCCCGCCAAGACTCCGATCATGTCGGACAAAAAAGCGGACACAGAAACGGTCAATCCAGCCCCAAGTAGCACGCCAGCCCCCGAAAGCACAGGGGTTGCGGACGCTCCGAAAGTGGACACGCCGCCCGCCACAAATGCCGACACAGAGGCGTTCATTGATCGCGAAACAGTCAAATACTCTGAATTTCATCAAGCCCGAGTTCGCGAAGATCATCGGAAGCGAATGCAGCAAGCTGGCAGAACAGAAACGCAGACTGACAGAGACATTTTGGAAAGGTCGCTTGCCGAATGGTCCGTTGATCGCATCCGGCCCCGCGTGGCTGGTTTTGTGGCGGAAATTGACGGGAAAGACGTGGGTTCACTCGTCACCAAGAATAATGGAATGTGGCCTTCATTCTGGAAGTTGTTTGAAGCCAGAACAGGGCGGAAGCTACCCAAAACGCAAAAGGGAATTGAAGTGGCGATTCGCGCCCATGTCGGTGAATCTGCTTACAACGAATACAAGGAGCGTGTGGCAAAGGCGCAGAAGGACAAGGACGACGCAGACGCAGTAGCCCGCCGCGCTCGCATTCTGGAAGGCGCTCGTCGGGAGGCGGCGGCGATCAAGATCGCAGGCGGAGAGTTTACAGACGGCGCGGATTTCGCGGAAAAAAGCCTTCGTGACGGCTGGCGTGTTCGTCGCATCGGCACAGGGGCGGTTCCTCAATACAAGTTGGGCAATTCGGAGGGCAAGTTTTACAAGACTGGCAAAAACTGGAAGCCCATTATCGACTATGCTCGTTTGCTTCAGGAGGATATGCCGGAAACAGCCGAAGAAACCACGCCTCCGGTTAGCATTTCAGAAACCGCCGAATCTGCAACACAACCGAATTTGTCGCCAACAGGTGAGACGCAAGCGCCCGCCTTTAACCCCTTCGATCGTGGAGACCGCGTGACTTGGGAGTCAGAAGGCAAAACCCTAACAGGCACCATTCGAAGCGTTTCCAGCGACGGCACCGCCGATATAAACACAGATCAAATTGCATTGGTTCGTGGCGTGCCGATTAAGCGGATTGAGACTGTCAGCGTTCGACGCCTTTCACGCATTCCAGAAACCGCCGAAAACGATACACCTCCCCCCGCAGGTGCATCAAAACCTGCCGTTTCTGAAGCCGAGCAGAAAGCAGCCGACGCCATGCGGGAGAACCTCAAAGGGTTGTTCGCAGCCCCTCGCCCGGTCGCATCGCCGTTCTTCTCCCAACTCGCCGAGACCGTCCGTGCCAAGATGCCAGCGAGCGCCACGCCCGAGATGGTTCGCGGCATCATCACGAATCCTCAGAACCGCATCAAGCAAGAAGAGTTGAAATGGTCCGGTGTGCTGCCATGGCTGGATCAGCAGGGCGGCAAAGTGAGCCGTGACAGGCTTTTGACGTTTCTGGAGAATGAGGGCGCGGTTGAGTTGGAGGAAGTGAGCACCGACGACTACCGCGAAGGCATGATTCGCATGGAGACTGAAGGCGTCCCGTTCGCAAAAACCAAAGGTAAGCCAGCCGAACTTCTGGATGCGATGTATGACAGTCCTGAACGTGAGCGGGAGATTCTGGACGCCATTGATAACGGGCAAACGTCCGGGGACGGTTGGAGTGTGGATTGGAAACGGGAAGCGTCAGGGGGATACGCCCAATACCAACTCCTCGGTGGAGATAACTACCGCGAGGTGGTGTTGGCGATGCCGAAAGTGGGGAGCCTGAAGGTTTATGACACTGCCAACGGCAGAACGATCAGGGACGGATTTGAAACGTTTACGGAAGCGCAGACATACATTCGAGAAAATGCCCTGACAGGTGTGAATATTGAGCCTATTCCAGCGCAAAACTACACATCTACCCACTTCCCCAACGTCCCCAACTACGTCGCCCACATGCGCCTCAACGAGCGCACCGACGCCACCGGCGCCCCCGGCCTCTTTGTGGAAGAACTGCAATCCGACCGCCACCAAGCGGGGCGGGAGAAGGGATACAAAGAGGACGAACTAACCCACGATCAGGTTGTTCAATCTCGAATCGTCCAAATGCCTGAGACGGCAGGACAATATGCAGGCCAATGGGCATTCAAGAACAATGAAGGTCGATACGAAAACATTCGTGAGACAAAAGAATTAGCCATTGAGGCAAACTCACGGTCTTTATATGCTGCCAGAAAATCAGCGGGTTCGGTTCCAGACGCCCCCTTCCGCAAAGACTGGCCTCTTGCCCTCTTCAAGCGCGCCCTCCGCGATGCTGTCGCCACCGGCAAAGACTGGATCGGCTGGACCACCGGGGAGACTCAGGCGGAACGGTATGACCTCAGCAAACAAGTCGATTCGATTGGCTGGCATAAGAACAATGGGAAAATCTCATGGACAGCCTACAAGGACGATAAGTCCGTAACTTCTGGCCGCGATCAAGACGAGCAAACAATTTCCGAATATTTGGGAAAGGAAATAGCTGCGAAGATTTTCAAGGCGGCTGAAAGCGATAATGCTGGAGCCTTGGAAGCCCAAGACCTCAAAGTCGGCGGCGAGGGCATGAAAGGCTTCTACGACACCATCCTCCCCAAAGAAATCGCCAAATACGTCAAGCAGTGGGGAGCCACCGTGGAGAAAAGGGATATTGGTGCAAATGGGAACGTAATGGCCGTTGAAGTTGTTCCTGTTTCTAGTGGTTTCGGGGTCAAGATGGCGGACGGAACAGTTAAAGATGGATGGCCTCGCAAAGAATCAGCCGAACAATATATGGCAGGCTGGAACACCGAACTAGCCAAAACTCCAAACACCCCCATCTGGCGCGTCTCCATCACCCCCGCCATGCGCGAAGGCGTGCAGCGTGGGCAACCGCTGTTCTCCGCCCCACGCCCCGCCGCTGAGTGGCGCGACGAGGACATCCCCGAGGACCGCATTCCCGGTATCATGCAGACCACGAAGCTGGTCATTGATGCAGGCGTTCGCACCCCCGAGGACTTCGCGGCCTTCATGGAGCGCACCTTTCCCGGTGGCGGCTCCCGTCCGTTCGTCTCCGGTATCTGGCAGATCATGGGCGGCATGAGGAAAGAGCTTCGCACGGCGACCATTCCCGATTGGGCGGGGATTTACGCGGGGATTGACGGAACGGCGGAAATGAGCGATGCTTCCCCCGAGGACCAACCCAATGATGCAACTCAACAACCTGGAGACAGCGGAGCTTCTGATTCGATTGGGTCAGAAGAATCGGCTGGCAACAGCACCGGACAATCTGATTTACAGGATGTTCGAGGAGGCGTTGGATCAGAAGAGGGAACTGGAACAGGTGCCACCGGACAGCCAGATGGCGGAGGACGCGGCGACGGCGAGCGCGGATCTACTCCAGGAAGCGGAACAACTGCTGATGGATCAACAGATCAGCCGGGAGAGGCTGGCGCAGATAGCGGAAGCGGCATTCCCGCTGGTGGAGAAACAGGTAGTGATGATGTTCGGAAGCTGACCCGTCCGACAGAGGGCACTCCCGAGGCTAATTTTGTCATTGGGGATGATTTTTCTCTCCCCTCTGGTCCCAAGGCCCGGATTGACGCCAACCTGAGAGCAATTCGACTGTTGCGAGAGATCGAGAAGGAAGAGCGTGACGCCACCACCGAGGAAAAGGCGATTCTGGCGAAATACAGCGGGTGGGGATCGTTCAAGAATGCCTTCAACCAGACAAACCAAACCCGGTGGGAGAGGATTCAGCAACGAATCTCTGCAGCGGGATACGGTCAACGGATCGCTATCGAAAACACCGAGGAATACCGGGAGTTGTCGGCATGGCGCAGTCGATGGGGTGAACTTCACGACCAACTCAACGAGTTACTGGAGCCGGAAGAGTTTCGAGCCATGTCGAAATCCATCCTCAACGCTCACTATACCAGCCTCCCGATTATTGACTCGATGTGGAAGATCGTAGAGCGCCTTGGGTTTAAGGGCGGGAAAGTTTTGGAAACGTCTGCGGGTGGCGGTTACTTTGTGGGCAGGCAACCCAAACGGCTTGCTGATAAATCGGAGTGGAATGCGGTGGAGTTGGACGAGATCACTTCCCGTATTTTTTCCAAACTTTACCCCGAGGCGCGAATCAACGGTGAACCGCCGAAAGGTTCCCGCCGCGTCAATGGTCTAGGCTTTCAGCAAAGCAGCATTCCCAACAACTCCATTGATTTGGTGATTGGAAACTTCCCGTTTGATGACCTTGGCCCGAACGAGGCAACCAAGGAGTTCGGGATGAAGATGAACCTTCACAATTACTTCTTTGCTCGTTCCCTCGACAAGATCCGCCCTGGTGGATTGGTAGTTGCCATCACCTCCGCTTCCACGATGGACAACAATCTTGTCCAGCGGGAATTGCTCGCGGGTCGCGCTGAACTGGTGGCCGCGATTCGCTTGCCAAACACCGCCTTCAAAGACAGCGCGGGAACGGAAGTCACCACCGACATTATCATCCTACGCAAAAAGGACGGGAGCCGGGACGTTGGCGGAGAAGCATGGTTGCACACGGCGCCAGTAGGAACGGACGTGGTAACGGTCAAGGCGAGCGGGAAAGACTCGTATGACTACCTATCCAGCATTCCGGCGGGATGGGTGCCTGTCATCGAGTCGCTTCGGGAGCCGTGGGCAGCATGGAGGGCGGGACGGCCAAGGACCGGCGAGAAGTGGAAAAACATTATTACCGCGCTGAGGGAATCAGGTTTCAATGCTCAGGAGGGCATTCGCTTCACGGCACCCATTGAGGTAAATCAGTATTTCGAGAATCATCCTGAAATGGTCATGGGTAGGCACTCCCTGGCCGGAACGATGTATTCCGCCGGCGAGTATGCGGTGACTCCAGACGGCAGCAACCTACTTGAGCGCATCGACGAGGCTATCAGCAATCTGCCCGAAAACGTGCTTGGCGAAAACGTGGAGTCGGAGCTTGAGAAATACACAGCGGTTGAAGCCCAAAGGGGAGACCGTGAAGGATCGACCATTATGCGGGATGGTAAGGTGTATCAGGTCATCAAGCGCCAGTTGGTGCCCGTTCGTTGGGACGTGGATATTCTGGAGGGCATCATCGACGGCCATTCCATGATGAAGGGCAACAAGGCCCTTCGCGCAGAGTTCAACGCCGCAAGCTCAGAAATGACCGCCGAGGAGTTGGATAAATACCTTCGGAAGCTGATGGCGGAGAAGCTGACGGCGAGCGCGATCGCTGACATTGACAAAAAGATTGCATCCGAGGTCGCCAAGAGAACCACCGTGTTTGCTTCATGGGTAAAGGTTCGTGACGCTGCCCGCTCATTGGTAAACGCGGAACTGGATGACCTTTCGGACGAGAAAACGGAAGCCCTTCGTGAAAAGCTCAACGAGGTTTACGACGCGCACGTTGCCAAGTTCGGGGCGTTCGGCAAGCGCGGGCAAAATCCCCATAGGTTCCTTGATGACGATGAGGATACGCCATTGCTTGATTCGCTGGAGGATGAGGAACTTGTCTCCACCGACGCGAAAGGGAAGCCAGTCTATCGCTATGTAAAGCGGCCTATTTTCTTCAAAGCGCAACTCAGCAAGACCACCGCGCCAGAATCCGCAGAAAGCATTGAAGACGCCATTGGCATCTCCATCGGATACCTTGGCCGTTTGAGCGTGCCATACATGGCGAAACTGCTGGGAACGACGGAGACCGAGGCTGTCACAATGCTCAACGAATCCGGTCTCGCGCTGGTGAATCCCAAAACGGGTCTTTATGAGACTGCCGATATGTATCTGTCCGGCGAGGTTCGCGCTAAACTGCGTGAGGCGGAAAAAGCCAACCTTGAAAGCGGTGGTCAATACACGCGCAACGTGGAGTTGCTGAAAGCAGTCCTTCCCGCAAACCGCCCCATCCAATCTATTTCCGTGAACATGGGAGCTCGTTGGGTGCCTGGAGAAGTGTACACCAAGTTTGCGCGGGAAATTCTTGGGTTGAGTCAGATGACGATTTCCTACCAGCCTGCCGCTAATATCTGGCGCATTGAAGAGGGTGGCAGTTCCAAAAAGGTCAAAAACACCAATCAAAGCGCAACCACCGAGGAATCATTCGAAACCGATAAAGTCAGCGTTGGCGAGATCATTGATGCCGTCCTCAATAAGCGGCAAATCGCGGTGTATGACATGGTTGGCAGGAATCAACGTGTTTTCAACTCGGAGGCCACCGTTGAGGCAAAAGCAAAAGCCGACCAGATGGCGGAGAAGTTCAACGAGTGGGTGAAGTCCAGCGATTCGACGGTTGAAGTCGAAGGGGAAGAGATTCGGGTGGGAGATCTGGCCGAACGGCTTTACAATGAGAATGTCGCAGGTGTCATTCCGCCCAACTTCAAGGGTGATTGGGTAACGCTTCCCGGCCAATCGGGGGAAATCTGGCTCAAACCTCACCGCCGCGCTGTGCTGGCGCGAATGCTCACCCTTGGCTATGGGATGATGGCGCACGGGGTAGGGTCTGGTAAGACGTACAATCAAATCGCGCTCGCCATGGAGCTTCGTCGGTTGGGTAAAGCGCGGAAGGTGATGACGCTGGTTCAGAACTCCACCATCAAGCAATTCGCAGCCTCTCACATGAAGGCTTACCCTCAGTCGCGGATTCTGGTCGCGGATGAGAAGAACTTCACGGCCCGCAAACGCGCCAAGTTTCAGGCGCGGATTGCCACCGGGGATTATGATTCGATCATCCTGACACATTCCAATGTCGCTCTGATCGGTCACGACGAGCAGGCGATCCGCAACTACATGGCGCGGGCATTTGACCAGCTTACCGCCGCGCTTGCTGATGCCGAGGACGGCAGCACCGAGCAAAAGGACATTCAGAAGGCCATGGACAAGCTTCAAGAGAAGCTGGATAAGATGCTCAAAGAGGCGACATCACGCGCCGGCGGGTTGTTGACGTGGGAGCAGCTTGGGATTGACGCTTTAATTGTGGACGAGGCGCACGCCTTTAAGAACGCGCCGATTGTCACCCGCATGGCCCGCGTGAAGAATCTGCCCAATGGCGACGGTTCAGCACAGGCCATTATGATGCAGATGAAAGTCTCCAACGTGCAGGCCACGACCGGAGGCAAAAACATCTTCTTTGCCACCGGAACGCCCATCACGAACACGATGGCTGAGGCATACACAATGCTGAACTTCATCGCGCCAAGCCTACTGGAGCAGCGCGGTATCCGAAACTTTGACGATTTCGCCACCACCTTTGGCCGCACGGTTTCCGAGCCGGAAGCAACATGGAAAGGTGAAATTGAGAACGTCGAGCGGTTCGCTAAATTCATCAACGGCCCCGAGTTGGTGAACCTCATTCGCTCCGTCTTTGATGTTGCTCTTGGCAATGAGTCCATGGGTATTCGTGTGCCGCGAATTAAAGGCGGCAAACCCAAGGCAATTCTCATTGAGCCAACAGAAGCCAGTGAAATCTTCAATGACTGGATCATCGACACCGCCGCGGCATTCGCACGGATTCCGAATAAAAGGAAGGCGTTTGAGGCTGAACCGTGGTTGTCGGCAATTCCCATTATGACGATGCAAGCGGGTATGGCTCAAGCCATCGACCCGCGCCTTATTAATCCAAACGTGCCGGACGATCCAGAATCCAAGGTAAATAAGGCAGTCGAGGAAGTGGTTCGGATTTACAAGCAAGGTGAGAAGAACCGCACCGCACAGGTCATTTTCTCCGACCTCTCCAATCCATTCTCGACAATGCTGCTTCGCCAGTTCAATGGCGACCCATTTGAAGAGTACGGCAGCGTCGATAGTGAGATGGAAAGCCTTGAGGCGCAAATTATGGCATTCCAGGGAATGAAGGATCTCCCTGAAGCAGATGAGCGGGAAAAAAAGAGGCTGGTCAAGAGATACAGCGATCTGGTTTCCCAGCAGTTCAATCTGTTTGAGGACATCAAAGCAAAACTCATCGCCAAGGGTATTCCCGCCGCTGAAATTGCTATCGCAAGTTCGGACATGGACCGGAAGAAGCTGCAAGCGTCCTTTGAGAAGGTGAACAGCGGCCAGATTCGTGTCATCATGGGATCAACGGCCCGTTTGGGCGTTGGCGTGAATATCCAAGAGCGCCTTGCGGGTTGTCACAACATTTCCCCGCCGAGAGATTTCAAGCCCGCAATGATGGAGCAGCGCATCGGGCGGATTGAGCGCCAAGGGAACCTTCACCGGGATTGGGCTGACACCGCTTTCATTCAAACGGTGGAAAAGTATGCAAAAACTTCGTTCGAAGGGAAAAACCTGGAGGCGCGTTACAATGCGGCCGTCAAGTGGTTGGACGAAAACGACGACAATAGCGGTCGGGACGTGCGGATTCGTGACTTGGCGGAAGAAGCCGCCTCCGAATTTGATGTCGAAGTCATCAACTACGGGCTGAAATTGTCCATGGACTCAGCGGTCTATTCGATGATGAACGCCAAGCAGGGGTTCATCGAGCAAGTGCTCATGGGTGAAAACGTGCTGGATGAGTTTGACGACCCAGCTTCAGAAGAGGCCGCAGGGTTCGCGCTGATGGCAGCGGAAGCCATGGGTAACGAGGATCTTAAAACCAAAGTTGTTTTGGATGGCGAGTTGCGAAAAATCCGGGCTGTGCGGGTGGGCTACTTACGCGATCAGTGGAACCGTAAATCGTCACTGGAAACCACACGGCGCCGAATTGAGCAATATCTCAAAAAAGACCCAGCGGCCATTCGTGCGGCGGGCGCGGATTTTGAGGGAGCGTTCGAGCGAGTGAAAAAAGAGCGCAAGACGACAAGGGGAACGAAAGTCAAAATGGAATTAGGAGTTGGGGCATGGCAAGCCTTAACCGAGGAGGAGAGAGCCGAGAAAATCACCGAGTTCGACGATGTTCCAGTCTATCGCTTTGGCGACGAAGAAATCGACATGGCAAAAGCCGATTCGAAAATTATTGAGCCGCTGAACAAGTTTCTTATTGCCTTGCACCAACGGGCTAAGGATGAGGGAAGAGGTGTCGAGCAAGATATTTTCGTGAACGGCGCTCGCTTTATCGTTTCATCGACGCACGCCAAGGGGTTTACGAATGCAACAATTCGAGTTAGAACCCCGCACTACTTCACCGGTGGCGATTCGATCTATGGTTATGTCTCCACTTTCACCGGGAATCCTGGCAGTTCATTTCTCCAGCGGTTGCGCGAACTAGCTACTCCAGGAACAACCGAGCGATACGCCTCGTCCATCGAGAGCCAAATCAGACTTGATCGCAAAACCGCCGAGGAACTGGAGAAGGTCATTGCCAATCAAAAACCATTCCCCCAAGAACAGGAGTTCATTGAGAAAGCAACCACATTGCTCGCCGTGGAAGCACGCTTGCGAGCAGCCGACACCAATCCGCGCAATCACCGTTATTACCGCGCCGTGAAGCGGGTGGCTGGGGAAGCCAATGCTGATGCGATCCTTGGGCTTGCTGGAGGTGGAGCAATCCCCACAATGCCGCAATCGACATGGGACAAGCTCTATATCCGCCTTCGCATTGCCCGCCGTGGAGACGCCGCCAAAACGCCGGAGGGCATCACCAAGTTTATCCGGGATGCGGTCATGGGAGACGTGGCAGATGCAAGCAATGGCGCGGTATCAGATGATACCAGCGCATTCGGCGACTTCATCGACGATCAGGAAGGGCGCGGCCCTATCATGTCCGCCCCCCGTCTCGGCATCGATGACCCCGATTTTATCGAAGCCCTCGACTTCCTGAATGAACAACTCCCCAGCGAGACCGAGCGTGAGGACTTGTTGAACCGTGCCGGCTTCAACTGGAACCGCACCTTCACCGACGATGAACTCAGGCAAGCCGCCTCTGGGGTGCGCGTTGGGCTGCGATCCGAGTATGACGAGCGCCGCGACCGTCAGACGCATGAAGGCTGGAACGCTGAGGCGGTGGAGATGCTTCGAAACAATCGCCAGGGCGTCATTCGTGACCTTGTGGCGACCGCAGCCGCCGGGGAGGCCATTATCAACCCCGTGCAGGTGAAAGCCTCCCAGCTTCTCCTTCCATCGCTCACCATGCGAGCACTCGCCGCGGGCGACCGTCAAGCCATGCGTGACGCTGAGGCGCTGACGTGGGCCTACGACATCGCGGGCACCGAAACCGCCCGTGGGCTGGCCGCTCGGTGGCAACCGCACAAGACCCCCGAGGAACTGCACCGGGAATTGATCGCCAAGGCCATCTTCACCCCCTCGAAGGCCGACCGCGACCGTGCCGCGAAGGCGCCGACACCCTCCGGTAAGCGGCGGCGGATTGCTGAACTGGAGGCGGAGATTGAGCGCGTGAAGGCAGAAGCCATCGCGTCCGAGCGCAACATTCTCCAGCAGGCAAGCGACATGCTCAATCAGGCCAACCGTTCCGCCAATACCATGACGGCGGAAATGCGGAAGGAGTTGAACCGGATTCGCCGCGAAACCACCCAGGAGCTCAAGACCCTCCGTGAGCAGCTTCAAAACCTCCAGGACCAGAAAGACAGCCTGCAAATCCTCGCCGAAGCCAACGACAAACGCCTGAAGCAGATCGAAGAAGCGTTCAAGGAAATGGGCGTGACCTTCCATGATCTATTCATCTCGAAAGAGGCGGTGGTGGCTCTCCGGACTTCCAGCATGGTCAAGAATGTGCTGGGGCAGTTCAACGAGAAGGAGCGACTGGTGACCAAGATGCGGATGGAGGCCAAGACCGACCGCCACATTGCCAAAAAACTGAACATCTCCAAGACTGCCGTGGAAGCGATCAATGAGCGTTTCAACGTGGCATTCCGGGCACAGGCGCGGGAATGGGTAAAACGCGGGTTCTCCGCCGCTGACTTGGATGGAAGCGTGGACATCGCCACTCTGATTGACGAGAAGGGGAATCTGCTTTCTTCCGCACGGCCCACACTGACGGATGCCGAGATTGACGCGAAGGTGGATGAGATTTTCCGCGTGATCGTGCCGAGCGAGGAAGCGCGGGCGACTGGTGCCCTCAAGCGCGTTCCGAGTGGTCCCAAAGAAGGGGAGTTCGGTTTCGACCTGTCACGGCCAGAACACGCCGCCATGCTCATGCAGGCGATTCAGCGCCTCGACGCGACAGGGATGGACATGGTTTATGAATACTGGATCAACGGTCTGCTCTCCGGTCCAGCGACCCACATGGCGAACCTTGCCGGGAACGCTGGCAACGCGGCATGGGAATACTCGGTGCAACGCCCCGTGGAAATGTTGGTGAACAGCATCGTTACCCGCGATGCGGCCGGTGCTCAGTTCGATGAGATCAAGAGCATGGCGAAGTATCTGGGCCTCGCAGCCTCGACGGCGATCCGGTATGCCCGCATTGTGTGGAATACGGAGGTTTCACTGTTTGACCCTCAGTGGCTCAACAAACCCGTTTCCATCGGCACCACCTCCGGCGACAAGGGGCAGGTACAGCGGTTCGCCATCAAGGGCGGCAAAGGCCGTGCCATTCGCCTGCCATCCCGTGCCCTCTTGTTTGCGGACGAGTTTGCCAAGCACCTCTTTGGAATGCTGGAAGCAGCCGCCCAAGCTCACCGTCTCGCCAAGGCGGAGGGATTGAAGGGTGCGGAGTTTGACGCCCGTGTTGATCGGTTGGTGAAAACCCCCGGTTCGCCTGCTTGGATTGCGGCGGTGGACAAGGCGCACGCCATTACCTTCACGTCAGAGTTGCCCGCGCCTCTCCAGAAGATGCAGGACGCGCTTCACGATCGCGCCAAGACGCCGTGGGGGGCAGTCATCAAGACGTTCCTGAGGTTCCTGTTCCCATTCGTGCGGACGCCCTACAACATTTTTGCCACCGGACTGCGTAAGACCCCGCTGGGCGGTTTGCGGATGATCGGGAAAGGCATTGCGGCATACCGCGGCAATGAACCGTTCTTCGATTCTTATCCGAAAGCGGCCATGGCGGCAGACATCGCCGAGCAGCTTCTCGCCTGGACCGCCACCATGATGCTGATTGGCATCGCCGAGGGAGATCCAGACGACGACGAGAAAACGCTTCTCATCACCGGAAGCCGCTCACTGGCCGATAACCGGGGTGAAGATCAAATGTTGAGCCGGATGAAGGGCGGGGAAAATACGATTGTCTGGAAGGGCAAGCCGATCTTCCACTACGGGCGGTATGAACCGTTCTCGACGGTCATTACGACGGTTGTCGATGCGGCCCGCAACATGAAGGCGATGGGGCAGGGGAGGAGCACCAAGGAAGCGTTCGATCAGACGTGGCGCGGGTTCTTGAATCAGGCGCGGTCTAAGACGTTCCTGCAAGGGCTGGAAGGTCTGATGTCACTCATTGAGGGGCACAAGAACCTGACCGATAGCGCCGTCAAAGCGGTGGCTCAGGGCGTGGTGCCCAACCTGATTCGCCAGCCCGTCCGCGCCGTCGATGACTTTGCCCGCGACTCCAGGAATGCGCCTTGGTATTACCACGCTTTCCCGGCGGGCGGTCTCGCTGAACCGCTCTATGACCTGTATGGCCGTCCGATTGAAAAGGCGGGCAGTCCGGTAACAAGGGCGCTGGTGAGTGTGCCGACCAAGCAGGCACCGATTGTGCCGGCGGATCGCGCCATGAGTCGATTCAACCTGGAAAACCCGAATGATGCCTACTACCCGCAGCAGCCCAACAAGAGCATGTTCCGCTACAAGGTGCCCGTGCCAGGTCTGGACGCCAAAGGTAGGCCGAAGTTCGAGTACAAGGACATGACGCCCCAGCAAGCAGCGGCATTCAGGAAGCGGGCGGGGCAGCAGTTCGCAGCAGAGGCGACCATGACCTTTCCTTTCGGGGCTGGAACGGCCACACCTTTGCAGATGGAGGACATCAAATCGAAGCGTGACCGGGTGCAGAGGGAGACGAAAGAGACCATGTTCCCCGGTAGATCACCTGCAATGCCACCACGGAAGGCGCCGACGTTGGCGGAGTTGTTTGGGCAGCGGTTACGGCAGTGATGCCCCGCTACTCGTCCAGCATGTCCTCTTGATGGCCCTCAATCACCGTCTTGGCGGCTTCGAGAACCTTCATGGGCTTTTCCAAGCATTCCTTGATGTTTCGGTATCGCTGAATCAATCGCGCCCGCTCGTCGGGGTCGTCGATGACCTCCATCACTTGCGTGGCGCAACGGGTCATTTCGTGAACGATCTCATCGGCAACAATTTCCCAGCCCTCAGAAGCGAGGAGTTGCGTCATGGCTGGCGCGTTCTTGAGGGCGGTATCGACGGGGGAGAGTTGATTCATGCAAGGGCGGGTGATTTACCGGGGGAACTCTTTTGGTTGCTAGGGCCCGCCGCCGCTTCCGCTTGCTGGGCGGCTGCGAAGTTGGCGACATCTTCCTCAGTCGGCAGCGCGATGATGGTATCGACGTTCCGCACCCCGTAGGCTTTCAATTCCTGCCGATACAGCGGAGCAAGGCGGATCTGGAGCATGGGAGGAAGCTGGTAGTACTCGACCGCAGCAGGGCGGGCGAATTGCGCCTGCTTGGCCTCCTGCTCGTTTTTGTAGCGGGTAAGCTCCAGTTCGAGACTCCACTTCATCTTGCGGAGGTCACTGCGTTTGATTTGCTGAACCAGCATCGCCCCCTCTGGCCCCATCACCTCGAACATCTCCTCGTCGTCGGCAGTCGCCACCGCCAGAACGAGGCATTTCTCAGAAATGTCAGTCAACCCCGGTGTCAGCGCCGACAGGAACGGCGCAAACTGCTCTTGGCCGCTCGCGTCCATGTTGCGGATACCCGTCGCCAGTTTGGTGGAGTCCAGCCCCGCCATTTGCGAATCATTGACGTTTGCCACCCCGCCCAGGTTTGTTGCCATTTGCGCCCACCACTGCATGATGCTTTCGAGTTGCACGCCCTTGAACTCGTTCAGTTGCACCCGCTCCACAACGTCAGCCGCCCGCGTCTTGGGGTCGCGCTTCCGGTAGGTCTTGCCATTCCCCAGCTTGAGATTGCGGTTGCCTTGGGATTCTTCGACCAGTTCAGGATTCCAGAATGTCACGGCGCCGGATGAAGAGTTGGAGAAGTCCCACCGGTTCATGTTGAGATCGATCAAGTTTTGCATCTTCCACAGCGTCTCGACGGCGCTCGTTCCCGTCCAGCGACCATCCACCGGATCAACCCGCACAACCGAGAAGGGCCGAACTTTGTCCTCATAGACGTTCGCGGTGTAGTCGTAGAGAACCGGCATCTTGGTTTCCGTGTCCAGCAAAAGCACGATGTTTTCCCGCTTGCCGTCTCCGTTGGCGTCAATCCAAAGGTGGGCTTCCGCGATCTTCACAAGCGGGTCGCTGCGTTCGGTCATTTGAGCCTCGCCAGAATCCCCAATTTCAGGACGGTAAGAGCCGCCACCCGTGAGCGCGTTGCGCCCGCCTGATGCAGCCATGGCGAGAAGTTCGACGACACGCGGCCATTCCTTTTGGTCCCACGCTCCCCGCTCGCTCAGGCGTTCGATGTACTCCTCCACGATCGCGATGGCGTCCATGTCGTAGTAGTGGCACACCGTATCCTCTTCCTGGAGGTTGGGCTTGTCGGTGGTGGCTACGAAGTCGCGAAGCTGGACAATCGCCGCCTCCGGTCCCTTAAACAAGATGGAGCGGCGCGGGATCTTCATTTCAGCGAATGCACCCGTCGCCACCGTAACGCCATCGCGCTTCAACACGGGTTGTTGACTGCCCTCCAGCAAAATGAACTCATCATCTTCCAAGATGTATCCCTCGTTCGCGTCCAGGACGGGCTTCCCGTCAGCGTCAACCATCACGTTTTCAAAAGCCTCGTAGTAGTCGTAGCGGGTTTTGGATTGGGTTTTGACCACGCATTCACTCCGAATGAATGCGAGCTTCACGGCCTGTTCCAGAACGGCCTTCACGCCCGCGGCATTGAATCGATACTGTGCCCAATCGTTTGCGGCTTTCCCGGTGTCGATGTCCACCCCGAGCGCATTGGCGGAGAACCAAGGCTCAGTTTGGAAAAAGTAGTTTTGCGCCCGTGAGATCATTTGATTGACGATCCGGCGTGTCATTGGGAAGTGGACGTTTGAGCCTTCCTTGAAGATACCTTCGAGCATTTTCCGCCAACCAAACTTCTGATTGAATACCTTTTCCCAAAACGCACGGCGCGGGATGGGTTTGAGGTGGTCGGTATCCATGTCCACATCCACGGGGGCGGTTTCTTGGTTGTCGATGGCATCGTTACGGCCCATCGCTGAACTGGCGTCCTCGATGCGGCGAAAAGCTTCGTTGACGACAAAATCCTCCTGCTCTCGCGTGAGTTCGAGGGCGCCGCGAAAGATAACGCGGGGTTCGTTGGCGTCCTGTGCGGTGCCCTGCCACGAATCAGCAGGCAGGCGTTCAAGAAAAGCGGCGATCTGGGAGTCTTGCGGATTCATCGTCTGACATGATATGTCATATCATGCGGAGGGGAAAGAGGGAAATGAGTCCTAAACGCCACACATTCCCTCGCATTCGTTACCCCAAAAGGCTCATCTGACCTCTTTCGGTGTCGGTGCTTAAATCCACTTCTTCGAGTGGCACCATGTCACGATGCAGATAGAGCGCGTGCTTGGTTCCTCTCACTCCCCCCCGAATTAGTCGATCAACCTCAACGGCCTGATTCCACCCTTCAGGATCGTTGGTTTTTAGCCACCTCCATTCATGGTTCGAGTGATATGGGCAAAAGGTGCAGGAAGATTTAGGCGGAACGGGATAGCCCTTTTCTTCCAGCCACCTCATGCAGTCCCACCGCGTCATGCGCTTGTCGATCAGCGGCCAACGGTGCTCAATCCATTTGTCACGGCTGGGCTTCATTCTCACGACCTCATCCAGTGAGATGCCAATGTACTGAATCACCCTCACCTCTTTGCCTGCTCGTTGACCTTTTTCCAATCCCAACAAATCCCTGAGTTTCCGAGTGATTGGTTGAACCTTGAACTCGCGGGTGCATTGCCGCCGAAGCTGGCCCTCTTTGTCTGACCGATTAAAATCCTCATTTTCGGTATAGAAAGGAGCGCCAGCAAACCGCCCACCCTTGACGGCACCTTTGATGTTTTCAAGCAATCCATCGGCCCACTGAACGCGGTGAATAGGAAAGGGCATCATGGCTTCCAGTTTATCCAGCCAGTCATAGACGGGCTTGGGTTCCGCTCCAGTGTCGGAGAAGATAGCACAGTCGGGCATCGGGTCTAACTCCCCGTGTGCTGCCATGAGGGCTAAGGTTGAGGATTGCACGCCAGCGCCAAGGGAAAGAACAATGATAGGTTCAGAAGTCATGAAAAGTGTGAGGGTTGACCGCCCCCACTCGGAGGGCGGTCGTTGGTTGTTACCGTGCGAACTGCCAGCGCCCAGGACCGTCCCCCGGTGCAGCCTTGCGGACCCAAAAGGAATCCGTGCCGTTAAGGATGCATTGGCCGGAGGCCAAGCACTCGCCTGTTTCCTGCATTTCGATCTTCGTTACCGTCATCGGCACGCGATCACCTTCCGCGACAGGCTCGCCAATGTGAGCTTGTGCGCCGGGGTGCCACATGCCTTTGAATTGTCGGTCGCTGATGCTGGCGCCATCGGTGCGACGGCGGTTGATCGCGTTGGCATCGTCTCCCGTGAGGGTGTAGTGGACGACATCGCCCAGCACGACGGCTTTGGGTGGGAAGTCCTCAATGCTGGGAGGCGTGACGCGCTGGGTTTCGGTTTCGTTGGTATCTTCGGGTGTATCTGCTTTGTTTTTTCGTGCCATGGTGTTGTTTGGGTTTGGGTTTGCGGGCTTGTGCCCGACATCGGATGCCATCTTATGCGATGGTCGGAAATTCGGCGGTTTCTTCGTCGATGCGGCGAATCAGCGGGTAGCCGCGATCCGTGGAGAAGCGTTTCATCACATCGCCCCATGAAAGGTTCGTGGTGATGATGGTGGGTTGCCGGAATGACAGGCGGCGCTCAATGACGCCAAAGAGCGTTTCCGCGACCGCTTCACTCACGCGGCCATCCTTTCCGGTGCGCTCCTTCCCAAGATCGTCGATGAGGAGGTATTGGGCTGACTTCGCCTTATCAATGCAGTCGTCGGCCTCGTCGGCCATGCGGCGATCATCATCGTGCCGCAATCGGGCCGCGCTGGATAGCCCCTGGACGTGATAGCCGTTGTCCCACGCATCCCCGGCATGAACGGCATGGACCGAGTAGCCGGCGATCAGCATCCGGCGCAAGATTGCAAACCCCGCCCGCGTCTTGCCTCTCCCCGTCTTTCCAAACAGGATTAGGAACGGCTTGCCGGGTGCCATCGTCCAGTTCGTCGCAAGATCGGCCAGGACGGGCGAAAGCTCTCTACGGCTCCAGTCGGTTTTCCGGTAGGCGGGCGGGCAGATCGCGAACCATGCCTCTTTCTTTTTGGCGAGGTCTTCACGGCGTTCCTCGGCGTGGATGGCTGCGAGTCGGATCTCGGTGCATTCGTCACAGACGGCAGCAATAGAGACGTGCTCTTTTTGACAGTCCGGACAAGTGAGGGTTTTGGGTTGGAAGGCGGTGGTGAGGTAATCACCGACGCTGACGACGTTGGATAGGGAGGTGTTCATTGTCTTTTATAGCCTTCGAAGAAGGATTTGGGTTCGTTGTCGGGTTCGGTGCCGTTGACGGCGGGTGGGGGGTCAATGTTGTTCAGCCAGTTAATGAGGCGTTGGCGTGACAGGGTTTTGTTTCTCGCCTCACACCACCGTTGGGCCTTGGCGAACTCCTGCCGGACGTTGGCATAGGGGTAGGTGACTTTGAGCGATTCGAGATAGGTGTCGTCGATCGGTTGGGCCTTGCGTGACGCCTTGGGCTTTTTGTCCTTTGGGTCGGCCTTGGGCTTGTCGTCCAGCGGCAGAGTTTCGGTCTCCGGTGGTGGGTCTAGTGGGGGAGGAGTGCCGCCTCCATTCTTCCCATACCGTTTTGCGTTGGTTTTCTCGGCCCCCTTCCTGAACCCATCCCGCCGCTCCCGTTGCTTCGACCGTTCCGCCTCCAATCGTTGATTCCGCCTCAGCCCGTCCTCACCGACTGGAAATCGTTCCAGGATGGAGCACAGCACCGACTTCTTGACCCTCAACCGCCGCAGTCGAACATCGGGCGGCAGGTGCCCGGCTTCCCACTGCATAGCGAGGAGGTCGATATAAAGCCCCTTCTCCTCGTAGGACATGGTGAGCGTTCCCGCCAACCAGTTCGAGGTATAGAGGTTGAACGAGGGAAGGTCTTTTATCTTGGGGTCGCTCATTTCAGATTCCGAGTCCGGGGGTTGTGTGGGTGCGCCTCTTGGCGATCTTCATGTACTCCTCGCTGAGTTCGATCAGGATGGCGCTGCGACCGAGTTCGAGGGCGACTTGTCCGGTGGTGCCAGATCCGCCGAAAGGGTCTAGGACGACATCACCGGGTTTCGTTCCGGCGAGGATGCAGGGCTTGATGAGGTCCGGCGGGTAGGTGGCAAAGTGCGCTTCCTTGTAAGGGGCCGTGGGGACGGTCCAAACACTTCGCTTGTTCCGATACTCTGGCATGATGGCAAGAGCGGCGTCGAAGTTGGGGTTGTTTTTGTTTCCTTGACCGGAGTCAAACTTGCGGTCTTTTTGCGAGCGTTCGAGTTGGTGGATAGCCGTTTTTCCAGTGTGGAATTGTGAGCCTTTCCATGATCTGGCGCAGGCTTTCATATTGCCGTTGGTTTTGGCTCCTCCGTTGGCGCGGGCGCTACCAATTTGTTGTTGGACGTTTTGAGCAAGGCGGGCGTGGGTGCCTGGGCTGGTGGGCTCAAGGATGGCTTCTTGGTCGTAGAAATACCGCTCTGACTTCGTGAGGAGAAAGAGGTATTCGTGGGCCTTCGTGCATCGGTCGGTCACACTCTCCGGCATGGGGTTTGGCTTCGACCAAATGATGTCTTGGCGGAGATACCAACCATCGGATTGCAACGCGAACGCCACCCGCCACGGCATTCCAACAAGGTCTTTGGGTTTGAGTGATGGGTGTTTTAAGGTTGTCGGGGGGCGGACGTTTTCGAGGCTATCGTAAGCTGGGTTGTGAATCTTTGATCCATTGGTGATTTGACGTTGCCCGCCTTCCTTGCCGCGATTGCCACCAGAATAGTTTCCCCATGAACCAAAATAGCTATCCCCCAGATTCATCCAGCATGTCCCGTCAGGCTTGAGCACGCGCCGGACCTCGCGGAATACCTCGACCATCGTTTGAACGAACAGTTCCGGCGTTGCCTCCTGTCCGATCTGCCCAGCAACCCCGTAATCCCTCAGCCCCCAATACGGCGGTGAGGTCACGCAGCATTGAACCGAGTTGTCGGGAAGTGTCGCCAACACGTTGCGGCAATCGCCCTGCAGTAGCTGAAGGGTTGGACTCATGGGCGCTTGGTCGATCCTTTGACGGTTTGCGTGATGGCCTCCGCGAAGGTCGCGGAGGCGATTTGACGCTCGCTGATGCGCTTCCAGTAAGGTCTATCCTGCCGCTCACCGAAACCGGGGGGGCGTGGACCGTTGCGCCAGCCGTGAAGGGCGAGCATGATCTTACAGGCGAACATTGCGACGTGAATTGAGAGTTTCTTGAGCATAGGATGGTATGGGATGTGGGGTTAAAAGTGAGCCTTGGCTTTCGCGTCTCCGTCGTTCAGGGCGTTGATCTGCATCGCCTTCCGGCGGATGTTCTCGACGATTTCCTCCTCCATCGTCCCCTCAGCGTAGAGCACACACTGGAGGCTTAGAGATTTGCCCCCGGCGCGTTGCACCCGCCCCAAGGCTTGAACAACGTGGTCGGTGCGAGGATTCGGGAGGTGGATGGCAAAGCGCGGGCGCTCGCCCCGGACATCGTGCATGTCCACCCCGGTCCCGCCGGCGGCGATCTGGACAACGATGGTGTGCTCCTTGTCCTCCTGGAAAGCATCGATGGCGGCTTGGCGCTGCTTCCGTCCCCCTACGCCTTGCTGCCCCCCGTGAATCGTGCAGGTTGATCCCAAGGAGGCGAGCAGCTTCTCGCGGGAGGCGGTGAAACTCATAAAGACCGGGACCGAGTAGCCCTCGGCGATCTTCTCGCGCACCTTCTCCGCTAGGGCAGGCACCTTCGCCATTTCGGACATTTGCCACCCCTCGCGGTATTCCTTTTCCAGTATCCTTTCCGCTGCCTCTTTGCTCATGCCCCTGCCAACCAGTTTCTCGGTCATCTCCTGAACCTTCCGCCAGTGGGCACCGATCTTGTCGGTATCGTCGCACGCGATCGGTTCCGCCCAAATCTGGGTTTCCGGAAAGGCATCGCCCAAATCCTCCTTTTTGACCCGTGCCCCGCGCATGGGGATGATCTTTCGGGAGAGGTTCGCCAACATGGCCTTGCCGCGCTGGCCTCCACAGAATCGCCACTCCCACTCCCCGCCTACTCGGTTGCACCCGTTCGCCTCCAGAAAGCGGAAATAGCTGTCTTTGTTCCGGTGCAATCCAATGATGCGACCGCAAAAGCGCATGTGGGTTGGATCAACGGCCATCGTGGCCGACATGGCGATGATGGGCACCCCGGTTCTGATGGCCGACATGGCGAGGGCTTGATTGAGACTCCCGACCGTGCGGGCGTTGTGGGCCTCGTCGCAAAGCAGAATATCCTTCTCAGGGTTGAGCCTCCACTTGTAGGCGTTCGCGACGGGGCCGCTACGCTTCGAGGATGAAAGTTCAGTGATGGCGGCGGCGTGATAGGTGCTACCTGTCCTCAGTCCCTCCCAATTATGGATCATGCCGGGGGTGGCGCCGAAGTGCCTAAAGGCGCGTTTCCAGCTTGGGATTGTGGAGACGGTGCAGATGACATTATCGCGGCGACCAGTCGCCAGGGCGGCGGCTAGACACTGATACGTTTTCCCGGTTCCGAGATCCGACAAATCAAGCGCCCCCGGATACCCCCATTCTTTCAACCCGCAGGTAATGGCGCGGAAAAGCTGGCGGGCTGGCTGGCGCTGGTAGGGCAAGAGTTTGTCCTCGATGCTCCCCGGTAGCGGTGGCAGTTCCGGCGCTGGGGTGGCTTGCTGCTCGATCAGCATCCCGGCAGGGCGGCGGATCGTCGGGGCAGGTTCGGGGAGTGCCCAGCCCGCCGGGGTCTTGATGAGCCATTGTTGGAGATACCACGCCCCATCTTCACAGCGATAGGAAAATCCGCGGTCAACCCATGCCTGCTTCTTCTCCTTCCACGATTTGCGAAAGGCGTATTCCCAAGTGATGCCGATTTTGATTTTCCGCATCCACATCTTGCCGCCTCGGGCCTTCACGAAAACCTCGCGGAGAGGGAATAGCGCCATCCCGTGGATCTTCTCGGGCGGGTCGATTGAGGGGAGGGTGGTGGTCGTCATAGCAGGGACATTTGACCGGATTCTTGTTCAGCCAGGGGTTTGAGGGTTGCGACGATGGCCTTCATGCAGGCGATTTCATGGGCGGCTTTCTCCTCGGTCATCTTCTCCTGAGAGACCCAGCGAGGATAGACACGTTCGCGCATGGCAAGCTCGCGTTTGGCACAGTCGAGTTGTTCCTTGATGGTGATCGTCATGGCTCGTCAGTCTTGAGTTTTGGCGCTGGCACCTCCGCCGTCCTTAGCGCGTCTTGGAGGACGTTCCGCGCCTCATTGGTGAGTTTGATGAACCACGTTCCGCCGTTGATTCCGTTCGTTCGCTTCTCCTCATGCAGCATCTTCAACTCGCGGAGTTGCTTCATAAGGTGCGAGGTGTTGGAGGTTGATTTCTCGGGAAGGCCCGCCGCAGAGTAAACGTCTCCGCGCCGAATCCATCGGCCCTTAGAGAGTTCGTAACAGGTCAACAAGAACAACCATTGGTTGTACGTGAACCGTGCATTGAGGGAAATGATGAAAGGGTGAATCATAATAGCAGTTTGATGGTTTTGGGTATTCAGTGGCTACAGTTCCTCAAGTCCCAAGGAAAAGATGGATTTGAAAGAGCCAGTGTTGCGATGAATGCGCTTCACTTCTTCGGGCACGTCTTTTCCAGATGAACTTGATCCAGGCTGGGCCGTCCCGATCAGACCGCGACGGTGACAGGCTTTATTGAGCTTCTTATTGAGTTCGTCGCACTTTCTTGATTTGCGGGGCTTTTTAGGGATATGTGATTTGGGTTCCATGAGAGTCGTTGGAAAGATCGCCCACCCCGCCGCCGCGACCGGCGATGCCACTCGCACAAACGGCAACGGGGGGGCGAAAGGGGTTATGGCCTATTCGTCGTCGCCCACCTCCACGGGGGCGGCGTTGCCTTCGGGTTGCTCCTCGGCGGCATCCTCAAGCGGGAGGGCGGCTTGGCGCTCGTTTTCCGTGATGTCTCGAATCTCGACCACCTCGCCAGTGTCCGACCGGACCAGCGTCTTTTTGTCCTGGTGCTCAATCGGGTTGCCGTCGGAGTCGAAGCCAGCGACCTCGTAAAGCCACTCGCACTTCACGTCTTTCTCGCGCCGACCGCTGGAAATAATGGTGTTGTTGCGGCGAATCGTCGCTTCAACCTCCTCGATCTGCGCCTTGTAGCGCGATGCCGCCGCCTTTTTGTTGTCCTCCAGTTGGTCCTTTTCGAGACCGTGCCGGGAGTTCTCCATCGCAAGCTCCAGCCGCTCATGCTGCTGAAGGATTACTTCGAGGTTGCGAACTTCCGTGTTTTGCGGCCACACCCAGCGGGGCGCGGGCTTGGGTTCTTCAGTGGGCATTGCCACCACGTTGTCAGGTTGTTTCTTAGCCATACGATGTTATGATATGTGGGTTCAGGTGTTGAGTCGGGTGATTGTGATGCGTGCTCCCGCCGACTCACCGGGGGCAGCAAAGCGTTTGTCGATAGCACCGCCGCAAACTTGGGCGTCGTCCTCCCATGCTCCGATCTGGGTCAAGGCATCCAAAACGCATTTGTCTAGGTTGTCGCGATCCGGCTTGGAGGTGTGGTAAATGGTAGTCTGCGGCTTGAGTTCGCCTTTTGAGTTAAAATGAGACTTTGGGCGAGGGAAGTAGAAGCAGATGGAGACCTGAATCGGCCCTGTGATCTTCTCTGTGCAATGCCGCTTTGCTTCGATCATCACCATCGCCTTCCAGTCGTTCGCAGTGTCGGGCGTATAGGCACGGCCAAACTTGCCACGGCTGGCGAACTTGACGCGAGGTTGGGCTTTGGGTAGGCCCGTCACAAAAAAGGTGGTGCTCATCGTGGTAGGTCGGGGTTGAGTTTGTATGCCTGCTCGCGGGCCTGCTTGGCATCGTCCAACAGCAGCTTGGCTAGGAACGGCTCGGTGCGTGTCAGGATCGCGGCGCGTTCCTGGTCGGCGTCGGCCTTGGTTAAAAGCCAGCAGGATACTTCAAGGATGGGGTCGGTCATGGCGTTAGGAGCGGAGTGTGGTTAGCGGCTCATTCTCATAGGCTTCCCATTGCTGGTCATTCCAGGCGACAGCAAACATCGCCAGCCGTTCGAGGTAGAGTTCCCGCCCCTTGATGATGAAAGACTCATCCATGGGGGCGGTGTTGAGTTCGACGCACCGCGCCAGAAACGGCGCCTCTTTGGTGACGAAGATCATGTGGAAGTGCTCGCGGGGCTTGCCCTCGATCATGGCGAGCGTGTCCATGTAGAAAGCCGCCTGCATCCCGTAGCCGAAGCTGTACATGGAGCTTTTGATTTGCGGGTGGCTTAATCCCTTGTGGGTCGTCTTGATGTCCACGATTCCAAGCGCCGGATCGGTCGGCAGGCGGTCCAGTCGTGCCTTCCTCCAGCATCCCGCCTCCTCGTCCCACGCCTGAACGGTGACTTCGCTCACGCCATCGCGTAGCAGTTCAGACGCCAGCTTGTGTTTGTGGACGGCATCGCGGCAGCGGCGGGCCGTGTCCACGATTTCGGGGGTGATGAGATCCAGACCGGGATTCTCCAACGCACACGCCAGGGCGGCGGTGGTCGTGAGTCCTTTGGTCGGGGATAGCACCCAATGTTTCTGCCACTCGTCCGAATCGAACATGTGCGGCTCCAGGATGGCTTTGTGGGTGGCGTCCCCGACGGCGAGGGCGTAGGCGCGGGATTCCTTCACGGCGGGTGCAAGCGCAACCTCGGTGCGTTCCTCGTCGGTCATTCGGACCAGCCCTTTTTTATCCAAGGCTACCAATGTTGCCCCGCTCATGTCGCGGGCGCACATCGGGGCACCGCGCAGGGCTTCCACGATCTCCTTTTGAGCGGGGCTGAGTTTGTCAGTCTCCAAGACGTTGCGGGCAAGGTGAACCATTTTAACAGGCACGGTGCGGGGCGTGGTTTGCTCGACACGTTCGAGCACTCCGGCGCATGAGTCGCCCGACCGCTCGGCGAGCATCCGTTCCATGTCGTCAAGGACGGACATCCCGACGGCATAGGACAACATCTCATACGTGGTCGCATTCTTGAGCAGGCTGGCGTTGACGCCAGGGAGGCGCTGATAGTCAGCGAATGACATGTCTTGGATGATGCGCCCCTGATTGAGCAGGGCTGGGTCAAAGGTCGGTGATAGGACTTCTTGGGGTGACATAGGTGAAATGGATTTGGTTGTCGATTTTCGTGGCAGTAACACCGCTCAGGGCGGCGAGCTTTTGGACTTCGGCGAAGGGTTGAGCAATGTTTCGGGTGTGGACCGTGCAGGTAGCTTTGCGGGTCGCGGCTTCGGCAATGGCGACCTGTGCGGCATTCTGACGGGTGATGTTCATGCTTCGTCGATCTCGTCCTCGATCATGGTTTTAGCGTTCCAGTCGTGGCCGCATTGCTCGTCAATCTCGCGATCCTCGCATGAGCGTTCAGCATCCAGCATGGGGGCGATGGTCGCATCCCACAGCGCCCGAAGAAGGGCAATGATGAAGTAGGCGGCGAGACTGATGAAGAAGATGGCGAGTGCGGGCCACACCTTGCCAAAGAGGTGCAGGAAGGCGTCGAAGCAATCGTGGAAGGTGATGGCGGCGAGTTCGTTCATGGCAGCACCTCCTTTGCTTTGGTGACTAGATGGCGGCGGATGATTTCGCGCTTTGCTTCCGTCGTCCCAATTTCGCCCATGCCCGTAGTCGATTCGGCAAGGGTCACAAGGTCGGCGTCGGTGTATGGTGTCTTGTAAAGCTCCAACACATCCCGCAACTCCCGCACCATATCCCGCGCTTCGTCTCGCTCACGTTCAAGTCTGCGGGCAAATCCAAGGTTCACTCCACCACATTCCATCCCTTGTTGAAACCGTTCAGCTTTGTCCGTCTCCGGTGTTGGTCGGTCGCTCATTGGCGGCTCCTTTCCCGATAGGTTTTCAACGCATACAGCGCCGCCTCTTCGTGGTGGCTATACCCGGCGCAGCCGTTCATGGTGCATTTCACCAATGCGTCCAGCGCCTCCGCCAATTCGTCGGCGTAGGACTGCTCTACCATTGGAGTGTTCGGAAAATGCTCCTCAAACCGCTCAAACTCGGCGAGCACGTTTGCGGCGCGGTCCCGGTCGGGGTGGTTTTCGGGGTAGTGCCACCCCAGACCCTTAATCACTTCATCGGCTAAGGCTTTCGCTTGGGCCTTGTAGGTTCCGCGTTCCATGTGATCGAAGCAGTGGCTATACCCATGATTCCCCGGCCCGAACTCGCGCCCGCATTGCGAGCACGATACGTTTTCAAAGACAGGCTTCACTTGGAACCTCCCTTCACAAACTCGCCGCCGTCCTTGTCCCAGACAAAGCCAAGGGTTTTCGCCCGCGCCATCACCGCCGCCTTGGCGGTCTTTTGCGCCACACCCTCAAACTCGTTACTGTCACGAGCGGATTGTGTGAGTTCGTCCACGTCCTCGGCCTCCGCAACTCCGGTCAAGAAGTCCGTCAGGATTCCCATGTCGGCGGTTTCCTCGACGGGTTCAGCCTCAACGAATGATGCCGCCTCATCTCGCGAAGCAATCCCGTCTGCGTAGGACTCGGCGGCATTCTCCGGCGTTGTGCCAGTAGATTCGTTGGTGGGCGTCACGTCCCGCGATGTGTTACCGCGGATCTCGCGGAGACGTTCACGGGCGGAAGCAGGGCGGGCGGCATCGCTACGCGCCTCCCGTTCCACGTCGGTCAGTTCCTCGGCGCTGTGCAGTCCAAGAACAACCTCGGGGTAGTAGGTGCGAACGAAGAAACTGGCCGCTCTCCATTTCAGCATCGTGTCGGGGATGCTCTTGTACTTCGGGTTGCGCGTCCATCCCTCCGCTTGTGCCATGGCGAGGGTGACAGGTTCACTTTGCACCGTCTCCCCGGTGGCGGTGTCGGTCGCCTTGGCAATGCAGCCCCGTGAAGGTTGCGCGGGTTGGCCTACCCACTCGAAGCGAATCGGCCCCGTAATCTTGCCTGAGTTGTTCAGTAGCGACAACATGAGCGATGCTTGGAGGCATGGCTTCCCGCTGATAACGCTCACTTGTTGAAGCGCCATGATGGGGTTGATGTTGAGATTTTGGGCAAGAGCCAAAACGAGGAGCACGTTTTCCGGCTTCCCCTTGAAGTGAGGGGGCAGGAGGTCCGACTTGGAAAGCTTGACGGCAAGCTCTGAGGTGTGGCTGAGGTTTTCAGCAGACAGGGCAGAACCCTGATAGGTGGCGAGTTGATCTTGTGGCATAACGGTCTTGGGGGTGATGGGTTACAGGCTCTCGGTTTGGGTCTCGATCCACTTGGCGAAGTTCTCGACCTTGGCGGCGACCTCGGCGGCAACGCGCTTGCCGTCCTCGGTTGTGGCTTCCGGCACGATCAGCAGGCGAACTTGCTGGGCGAACCCGCGCAGTTTTGCCTTGTCCGGTGCCTTGGCCGCTTTCTTCTCGGCTGCGATGCGGTCGGCCTCGATCTTGACGGCGGCGGCTCTTTCCTCGCGCTCGCGCTTCTCGGCAGCTTCGCGGAGTTCGCGGGCTTCCGCCTCAGCCTTGGCGCGGGCGTCGGCGTCGGCCTTTGCTTGCGCTTCGGCGGCTTCGCGTTCCTTGCGAGCGGCTTCCTCGATCTCGGCCCGTTCTTTCTCCAGGCGTTCGCGCTCGGCCTTGATCTCAGCCTCACGGGCGGCGGCTTCGGCTTTCAGTCTCTCATTCTCCAACCGAATCCGCTCGCGCTCCTCAGCCTCAATCCGCTCCCGCTCAATCCGTTCTTGTTCCTCGCGTTGCTGGCGCTCAATGCGGAGTTTGCGGAGGTCGCGGACATCGCTGAGGATCTTCTCGAAGTCGGCGTCAAAGTAGGCGGCAACGTCACCCGTCGGAATGTGGTCGGGGTCGGCCTCCTTCAAAGCGGCGAGGCGGGTCTCGCGAAGGTTTTGCAGGCGTTCAGCCTCCAACCGTTCCGCGATCTTCTCCTGATCTTCGAGGTAGGTTTCCAGCGGCTTGATGGCGTGCTCCAAGAGGTTGTAGGCGCCATCGATCGCACGGCCCAAACGAAGGGAATCTTCCTTCATGGACTTCCGCGTCTTGTCGGCACCGACACGGATGTTCTTCAACGCAAGGCGGGTTTCCCTCGCGGCTTTGATCTGGTCCTTGTCGTCGGGGCCGGTGACAACAATGGAGGCGGCTTTCTGACGCCACTCGTCGGCCTGTTGGTAGAAGCCGGCGAATCCCTCGGTGATGAGGGAGACGGTTTGAGGTGCCAAACCCTCGGGGGCTTGGAGAACGATAGCGCCTGATTCGGCGTCAATGGTGGGTGGGGTGCTCATAGTGATAGCGTTTGGTTTGGGGTGAGTGTTAAGCGGCGGCTTCCATCTTGGCGTCTCGCGCCTCATCGCGGCGGCGGTCGCCGTCGTCCGTGTGGTAAGCGGTGTAGGTTTCGCTGACGATCTTCATCGCAGCCTCTTCGACACTGGATGAGACGTGGTCGGACACGTCCACCCCGCGACATAGGATAGCATGATACTCGTCGTTCAACTTCGGGTTGAACGAGACAACGAACGGTGTTCCAGGGATGTCTTCAAACGTGAACCCAAACGGGATGTTCTCGTTGTTCACGTCCTCAATGAACGTGTGAATCTGCTCTGCTTGCTCCTCAAGTCCCGAAAGCGCGGAGATAGCAAGTAAGAGGTTAGTCTTGAGGTTAAAGGCTAGGGACGCGGCCTTGGCTGGTTTTGGTGTCTGTGGCATGACGGTCTTGGATTGGGTGTTGTGAGTGAGATTATTTTGACTCGGCGGGCTTGGCTCTCCGCTTTGCGTAACCGAGATAGGAGTGATAAACCACCCGGCGCGATTTGTTTGGGATCGCCGCGTTGTCAACCAACCACGCTGTGGCGTTCCAGACGGAAAACTGGCGGTCCCGCACAAGGCGATCAATCACCGGGAACAAAGCCGCCCATGAGGAGCGGCTTTTGGTGTTGGCTGGCGCTTCGGCGTCAGCGGCTTTCTTGAGGAGTTCGGTAATGGTCATGGTTTAGGAGTTGGCGTTTTGGTAGGGGTGTGGGCGGCGGGCCGTGTCACTCTCGACCTTGGCGGTGATGACTTCGGCCAAAAGCTGCTCCGGCGTTTTGCCTTGCTGGCGAGCTAGTGACTCAAATGCCGTAATGGTTTTGGCGGGGATGTCGTCGGATTCGAGAACGTGCAGGGAGATCGTCATGTGATGTAACATGAGACAACATTAAATGTAACACGTCAAATAAAAAGTTGCATGTTGTGTAATGTGAATAACATTTTCTCCATGAACGCGCTGAAAATCAAGGAGTTGCGCCACTCCAAAAAAATGACGCAGGCGGCATTTGCTGATTGGATGGGGGTCAAACTCCGCACCGTCATAGCTTGGGAGAACGATCAAAACCCAATTCCCGAGTGGGCGATTAAACGCCTCCAGGAGCCGCCCGCAATCAATCCCCAGCTACCGCTTGATGTCGTGGTGGCGGCGGCAAATCTTGCGGCGATCAAGGCATCACACTAGCCCAGTGGATAGCGGACGCGATGCGGGCTGAGATCGCCAAGCAATCACCCGAAAAACGTCAGACATCTCACCGCACAAAAACAGGCGGCACCGAATCGGGCAGGCTTTCGGCAGCGGCGAGGGTGGCGTAATAAAAGGCCCGTGGCCTTCTACTTCTTCGGGATAATCATCATTCCACCGTCTCCGGTGCGGACCATGATTGTCCCGTCGCTGGCGCGGTAGTTCCCGCCGCCCGTGGGATACACAATCACGGGCTTTTGCTCTGGTTCGACGGGCTTTTTCTTGTCGGCAAACTCTGTCGATCCTGCCGCCGCCAAACGCTCGCGCACCGTCGGCGCTGGCGCATTGATTCGAGCCAATATCCTCTTAGCGGCATCCAGCGGCACCTCGTCGTCAAGTCGGCCCTGGTCGATCATTCTAGCAACCTCTTTTCTCCATGCCTTTGAGGTCTCGCTGGAGTCGTCACTGAGGGCAGGTAACAGCACCTTGGCCTGCTCATAGTTTACAGTCCATGGGGTATTCGCAAAGCCTGAACCAGCGACCAACGTAAGGGCAAGGATTATAGCCTTCATGGGCGCATTATGACACCTCACCCATTTTAATCAACCTTGTAATTCGGTGTAGCGTTTCACGAAAAGCATGATACACTTTCCCCATGCCTCGAAAATGTGAAGATTGACAGGGAGTGTGAGCAGTCACACGGAGAGGGGTAGCTGTGCCAGCAGGTGCCCATCACGCACGGAGTGTGCCCGTTGATCTTTGGGTAATGGGTTTTGCATTGCGCCAGCATAAAAGGCAACACCACCACCCACCACCGAACAAGGCGAGGCAGAATGACCCCTAACCGCTCACTGTCGGGGACATTCGGGGCTTCGGGTAGGGTATCGGTGGGAGTGCTCATCAGGGTTTTAAGTCAGGGGTTGTCTGCGTTTCGGTGTTCGAAAATTGCCTCCCGCCCTCAGCCTCCGTAAGATACGTCTCGCCCGCTGAGTCAAACAACGGGCGCAGCCTGCCAACACTCGGGTAACGGTCAAGGAAGTGTCCGAGATCCGACAGCAAATCCTTCACGGTTTCAGTCAGCAGACCATCACCGTTCAAAACTTCGTAGTGGGCGATGATGGCCTGGGCGCGGGCGGCGCGGGTAAAGTTTTTCACCTCGCAGTCATCCCCTTGTTTCGGCAGTTTGGCACCGGGTTCAGGAGCGACGACGGGCACACCGTAGGAAAATGCGATGCCGTCGCCGTGGCGATAGATCATAGACCCATCCGGTAGTTCCATGCGCTCCTCATGCTCCTCCATGAATGCGTAGTAGTCTGGTTCATGCTCCGGTTCAGGTGCCACCGCCAGCGCAGCATTCGCAGGACCAACAAAAACACGCAGCCCGCTCGCTTTGTGGGTGATCTCCCCCGTTTTCAGGGTGTCGGTCCAGTCGATCGCGTTCCAGCCATCGCCGGTAATCATGCGAAGCTGGGCATCAAGCGGGTTGTTCTGGTCGATGAAGATTTGAATGCGGCGACCTGGGAATACAGGCGCCGTGCGGGTGAATAGTGAGGTGCTCATGGGGCTATGTCGGTCTTGTTGGGGTTAGTTGTCTGCATCGAACTCAAACATTTGTTCAATGGCGCGGGAAGTTTCGTCTCCTGTGAGGGTGATCTCAGTGCCGTCCTCGGTGGTGGCGTTTTCAATCTCGATCTCCGGTGGGCTGAACGGGATGGCATTCGGCCCGTATCTAACCTCACGTTCGCCGGGATTAAACCAGCCGTTGACGGTGATCTCAGTTTCGCCTGAGTCATCTTCGCGATAGAGGGTAGTTTGGCGGCGCATCTTAAAGGCTGAAAAAATCAGAGGTTGCGTGAGGTTTGGGTGACTCCAGCCCCGCCAGTCGGCAAAGCTGGCGAAAGTCGGCGCGGGCGTGCTTGGCCCAGAACCGCGCCCCGTCCACGTCACCCCGTTGCACGGAGTAACGAGCCGATTGGCGCGATGCACCGTACGAGGCGGCGTAGCTGGCGATCTGGAGTTGAGGCTTCATGGTCGTTTAGCTGAGGGTTTTGGCTTTGGTTTTCCGCTCCACTTCCTTGGAGAGTGCGTAGGGGAGTTCTTTCGCGATTTCCTCGTCCGTCAGGGCATCCAGCGGCACAAGGCTGGTCCCATTGCGGAAGATCAATATCGCACGGTCGGCACCCTTGCCGCTCTTGTAGTCGCGGTGCGTGTGACGAAAGATCAACGTGAGCTTTTGCTCGCGGCTAAAGGTGCTGCCCTCGACATCCCAATGGATACCCCGCTCACCGTAGTAGCTCAACGCCACCGCCTCGCCCTCGCGATCCGCCGTTTGCTGCCCGTGCTCAGCACAGACACCATACCCGGCATCGCGGTTCCAATGCTGCCGGCCACGGGTGGGTTGTCCACAAACGCAGCACACCAAGGTTCTTGTGGGGGATGCGCTCATGGGATCTCGTTACCCTCCTTGTCGTAAAAGATTGGGGTGAGGTCGAATCCCGCCTCAATGAGCAGCATCCGCGCCTCCCTTGGCAGTTCAAACAATCCGTCGAAGTCCGTCACGGTCATGCCCTCGAAGATCAGGCCAATCTCCTCGTAGCCGCCGACTCCCCAAGTCCAGTCAATCCGGCCGCGCTCGCCGTCCCGATAGAGTTCCATTTGGCAATCCACATCGCGGGCCACGACGTTGATCGGTCCATGGCTGTATTCGCGGGTAATCGTGGCGGTGAACTGCTTCACAGCCAGCGGCTTTGCAATGTCGTCAATCTCAGTTGTCATAGCGTTGATTGGGTTGGGGTTAGAGGCGGTCGGCGAGGTTGCGAAGTGCTTCCTTGGCGTTGTGCCGAATAGCAGAAGCGGATTCGTGAGCGGCAAACCGGATGCTGTCGGCGTCGTCCTTTGCGGCTTTGACAATCTGGTTGGCGGTTTCCTGGGCATCCTTGGTGATCTTCAGCGCGTCCAGGTAAGCTTGCCTTGGGCAGAGTTCGACGGGCATATCACCCCGAATAATGTTCTCGACGTGCGGCGCGATCTCCACCAACCAAGGGCGGATATAGCTATCAGTCGGAAGAGACTGGATGTAGGCGTGGAGGCTGTCGATTTCAGATTGTTTATTCATAGCATCCGATAGTATGATATAGTTACACGCCATGCAACACAAAAAAACCAACTCGTTAAAATTCCTCTCCCGCCATCGCTAAGCGACCCGCCAAGCGACCGCCACCCAACACCCTCACCACACCCCCATATTCACGTTTTTTCGCAGTTTTTTGATCATTTTTTGATCATTTTTTTGCAAAAACTTTTCAAAAAACGAACTCTGAATTGCCATAACTTCAGCCGCAATCCCTTGATTTTCCAACAAACCCCCTCTCGCCTAGCGTGTCGCTTACCCCTCGCCTCGCGCGCGCGTGACTCGTATTGTTTATTGTATAACTCATAGTACTAGAGCGTAATGCGTACAAGGGTAGGGGGTGTGGGGGAAGGGAAAATCACCCCGCAATGAGCGTGTCGCTTTCGCTCCACTTCGCAGACATGGAATGTAACCATTTTGTTGACGATTGTAACATGACATGAGATGAGTTGAGAATGAGTGAGGAGTCTCAACCAAAAGCAAAAAAGGTCGCGCGCGCGCAGCGTGGAGAGCCACCCACCCCGGCGATGATAGCCACCGCTGGTCGCATCATACCCCGCCCGTCGCACAAAAGCCTTGCCGAGACGTTTCAGCGGGCCGTGGAAGGTGTTTTTAGCGAGGAGGAGATAGCGACGGCCTACCGGGGGCTGATGCAGGCTGAGAGGGTGTATCTCGACCGGAACGGGAGGGAGTTGCGAACACCTGACTTCCAGATTCGTGCGGCGGTGCTGAGGGACTACCTCGACCGGACCATAGGCCGACCCGTTGAGCGGCAGCAGGTGATGACGTTCGAGCAACCTGCCAGTTTCGAGACGATCCTTGAGCGCATGACGGCATCCCCGGTGCTTCGCAAGACGCTCATGGGGATGTTGCAGGACGCTGAGGCAAAGGAGGCGGGCCAATGATCGCTGAGAGGTTCGAGGTTGGCGAGCAGGTGTGCGCCACGGCAGTGATTCGGCGAGTCGATGGACTTGCGGGCATGTATCCGGGCGGGCCGGTTGGGACGGTCATAAACTCATGGGTGAACAGCGGTAGGAAAACCCAAATCATTGACGTTCAGGTGGGCAGTGAGCCGCCCATGTGCACCCTGGTTGTGTCGGAACGGCTACCGCTTCAGAAGGTTCACGCGAAGGAGGCGGCAGGGGTGTGAAAATTTCCGTTGCGCGTGCATCCGATGTTGTGATATGCTCGAATCCTCTGCACCTCAGTTCACTCGCACCCCTCACACCTTCACGCCCATGAGCATTCACATCATCGAAAAAGGCAAACGCGGCACAGTGGTCGGCAACACCGTGAACAAGCTCTTGGGCTTCTTCGGTAAAGATCCCATCGTTCGCCCGTCCGGCGCATCCCAGCTTTCCCTCACCGACTCCACGGGCGGCACGGCAGGTGCTACGCTCTCGGCCAATGTCGGCGAGCAGATCATTACCATCCCGCTTACCAGCCTCGCGACCGGGATCGGCACCGGGGCGATGGACATCGTTACCGCCCTCACCCCTGGCTTTCGGTTCAAGCTGCTCGGCCTTGAGTTTGTCACCACACTGGCAGGCACGGGTTCCGGTGCTTCGCAGGTGTTCAACCTCGAAATTGGCACGACGGACACCACGGGCGGCGTGTTGACGCTCAACCTCGCCTCTCAGGCCACGGTGGGCACCGTCACAGCGGCTACTGCCATCACCGCCGCGAACGTGGGTGCAGCGACCGATACCATTTCCATCGAAAAGGCGAGCGGCGGCACGGTATTCACCGCCGGCGCTGGCTTCTTCGTTCTTAAACTGCAAAACCTCGATACCGCCGATGCGGTGGCATCTTTGGCCGCTCAGGGTAACGCCTCCCGCAATGCGCTGACATCCCTCGGTCTCATCAAAGGCGCGGCGTAACACACTTTGGCCGCTGAGTTGCCGGTTGCCGTGAGGTCCGGGCGGGTTTTTGGGTCATTTCTCCGATAGCCAACTCAGCGGCCAATCCCTCACCATGAAACGCCCCTCACAGATCCTCACCGACCGGAAAAAGCTCGCTGAACGCTACCTGAATCAGCCCACGGTCTCGCGTGACAAGGCTATCCGGTCCATCCTGGCTCAAAACGGCAGGCCAAAGCCGTAGCATTCACTTCACCACCGCGACACCGGGGGCGAGCATGTAGCCGAAGCGGACTCCCATAAACTCAGTCTTGCTATGGGGCACGGGGGTTTCATCACCCTCCTTCTCTATCCATTTCACCATTGCCTCAGCGACATCCGGCCCGAACAAAATCTTGCTCGGTAGCTGCTTGAAATTCAGGTTCCTAAATGAGCTCGCCGCATACAGTGGCAAATCTGGATACAGTCGCATCACCAAACCCCCCTTTCGTCCGTGTCCTGCCCCGGTAGTCCCGCGATCCGCACCTTCTCGGCTCTGAATGGCCGATAGTAAACCGTTGCCGATGCCTCGCACGCTACCGCGATCGCCAACGCCATCACGAAGTCATCGTGGCACCCCGCAATTTTCAAAGCGCCCTCGGTGCCGTCCTTGTGCCGCACGAACGTCCGAAGCTCGTCGATGATCCACTGGAACCATATCCGTATCCCGGTCGCGTCCGTGTTCCACTGGCGAATCCTGGCCGCAAGGTTCTCGGTGAGGTATCGCTTGCTCTCCGGCGTGGTGTTGTAGCCCCACAGTTTTGTCTCTTTGCCCTGCTCGACCTCCGTTTTCTTCCGGTCGCGCTCGAAGATCATCACGCCACGTTTCCGAAGCTCGGAGATAAGCATCTCACCCCGGTTCGCTTCCGGGACCACCATGCAGCACCCATACAGACCCGAAAGCAGCGCCACGACCTCGGCCATAACGTCCTGATCCCATCGCGTTTCAGGTACCAGACACGCCACGACCTCCCCCGGTCTCCAGTTGCCACGTTCCCCCCAGCTTCCACGCTTCCATACCACAATCGCATTGGGATCGGTGTCGCCGCCCTCGGTGTAAGACATGCCCTTCCCGTTGTCGGTGCCGATGATGTAGCTTTCCCCCTCGATCGGCATTTCGATGATTGCTACCTCGGCCTCATCCCGGGTGCATGGCATGGGCATTGCCAGCCGATAGTTCCGGTCTCGCACGTCGGGCTTGTTGATCTCCTCCGGTGGTAGCTGGAGCGTTGCCCAAATGATCTCATCACGGCGGGGAAGGGCTTTCGCCTCCAAGATTTCCAACGCTTCAAGCGAGAACCGGGAAGGGGAGGAGGCTTTGAATCCGTCCGCTTCGAACGTCGGATACTCCCGGTCGCGCTTCATGGGGTCGCCGCCGCACTCCGGTTTGTTCAAGACTTCGTGATACCACTTCACCCGCTCAGGTTCGAGGTTGAGTTGATCCCAAATCCGCAGCGCCTTTGAATCGCCAGCGTCGGCGATCTTCTTCCGCAAGGTTTCGGGCGTTTCACCGGGGTCAAGTTTCGTCCAGCAGCGAGGGAAGCGATACCAGCCCGCGAAAATCTTGATGTAGCCATTCCCGTACTTGCCTGCCGCGAACTCCTCGATGGTCACCGCACCCTGCCACGTCTTTGGAAACTCGCCTTTCGGGCCTTGGGCGGTCGATTCCATGATTACCACCGTGCCCTCACCGTCCCCGACGCAGTTCAAGACCGAGTTGAGCACGTCAGAGGCGTTCTTGGCGCCGTCCGTAGGCCAGCGGGCTACCTCGGTGGCAATGACGGCGTGATAGTTGCCCGAACGGCCCGCCTCTTTGTCTCCGGCGGTCTCCCGCTCCCATGTGGTGCCGTTGGAACAGGTCGCCCGCTCGGCGTTGCAATCCCAGGTGTTGCCCCAATCGAATTTATCCTGTGCCCCGTAGTAGCGGAGAATCTTCCAAAGGTTGTCGGTCTGCGATGCCTGGCCGCCGATGACGAGGATCTTCATCTTCACCACCCGCCCCAGCACATAGAGCACTTCGACGGTAATGGTTGAGCACCCTTGTTGCCGGGGCTTGTAGAGAATGAGGCGGATCGGCCGCTTTGCTTTCAGGCATAGCTCGATGGCCTCGCCCACCTTCGCCTGCAGATAGTTCGCCTTCGGGGCTTGGTTGGGGTCTGAACCGACGTTCTTGTCCTCGATGCGGCCCCAGACCTCGAACCATGCGACCGGGTTGGTGCCGTAGGCGGCGCGTTCGAGCGCCTGAAAGTCGAAGTCGGCTATTTCAACGTGCATAGATCAAGGCTCAGTTCCGTTGAAGTCATTCCATTGCTGCCATTCGCTTATCGCGCCAACTGGCGTCTGGTGCCGTAAGTCGTCGGGGTTGTATGCCTCCATTCCCTCAACGGTATCGCACAGACCCCCAGCTAAAACCGAGTCGCACGGCTTGTTATCGCAGTTGCAGTGCTCGCAGCATTCCTCAATAAACTCTTCATAGCTTAGATCATCTACGTTTGTGCTCATGCGGGTATCCGATACCATATCATGCCCACTGCTTCAACGTCTCAACGACGCGCTCGGTGCATTGCTGGGCGGCTTTGAATGGGGTTTCGCAATCGAACTCTGACCGAATCTTGAACTCGGTGCCGGCGGCGGCAACGTGCATATCGACGGCGCACACCCAGCTATTGTCTATGCGGGAGATTCGTGGTTTTCCGACCCTGCAAAGCTGTATGAGCATCATCTCAACGCTACTGGCTTGCTGCAAAAGCGTGATGGTCTCGGAAGGGGAGTAGCGGGTAAGTTGGCTCATGATCTCACCTCCCCGCGCATCTTCACCAACGCATCCACCGCCGCCTTGGGATACAGCACCACCCGGCTATTGGGCTGGATGAATGGCAGCGTGCCCGCCTTACGCCACCGCAAGAGCGTGATTCTCGACAAGGGCACGAAACGCCCCTTGTCGTCCCGCCGCCCAAACTTCACCCTCACCTCGTAGGGGCGGTAACAATCCTTTTCCCTGACGCACTCGACGGGCAGCACCAGCTTCACGGCCTGAATCATCCTTGCGGTCTTGCCCTTCGGCTGGGCGTAGAAGCACCCGACCTCAGGGTGAGCGCGAATCAGCTTCACGCGGCCATGCAATTCGTGTGTGTACCATTCGCCTATGGCGAATCGGGAGAGGTCCATGCGCCAGAATCCCGGTTTTCACCCCTCTTGGCAACCGTTTTTTGTATCATGTTGTATCATGCCATCCTATTCAGGCTGGCGCGAACGCTCCATTGACCCCCATCTTGGCGGCGATGAAGCAAGACGCCCCTATCATTGACGCTCCCATTAACGACCCGGAAGCATCCGGCGACCTGATGGCCGATTACCTCCGCGAAGTCGAAGCCGTTGCCCAGGCTCATCCTGACGAGACCGTTGTTGATCCTCACATTGAGGATTTGATTGAGTCCGAGAAGCGCCAAGACCAACTCGCCGAAGAAGAAGGCGCCATTTTCCCCCGTGACCCTGACGCCGTGTCGCATGGGCCGACCGACGAGGACATCGAACGCGGCATGATCGTTGACCCCGACGAGGAAGCCGACCCAAATGCCGCTCCCGCACAGCGACAAGACCCCATCGACGCCACTGTTGCCGCTCTCCGCGCCGCAAACCCGAATCTCACCCTCAAGGCGGCGCTGACGCTTGCCGAACAGGCGCTTAGTGAAGTCCCTGGCACCGCCGTCGAAAAGGTCGAGGACACGCCCCCGCCTCCTGCCGTTACCGATCTCCGCGCCGAGTTGAAGGCGCTCAAAGCTCAACACCTCAAGATGACCCGCGAATTTGCGGACGATTCGGAGTTCGAGACCGTCGAAGCTCGCATTCTGGAGATCGAAAACGACCTCATTCCCGCCGCGCATGACTACGAGCAGCAACGGCAGGTGCAGATTGCCCAAACCTTTGAGGAGCACGCCAACCGCGCCGTCGAGCTCTACCCCGACGCCGCCAAGGAAGGCTCCCCCCTTTACAACCGCATGGCCGATATCCACGACGCGCTCGAAGCCACCGGAAACCCCCTTGTTAATGCGCCCGACAAGGCGCTCAAGATCGCGCAGATGGCAGCTAACGAGCTGAACATCGCGCCGAAAACCAAGCAGGCCCCCGCGCCTGTGAAAACAGGCACTCGGAGCCCAGCCCCGATGACCCGCCCCATTGCTGACGCGCATTCGCGCACCAGCGCCCCCCGCCAAAGTCGCGTGGAACAGGTCATCGAATCAATCGACTCCCCGGAAGCGTGGGAGAACACGATTCGGCAGATGGCATAGACCGCACGGCAAGGACGGGATCATCAACAACTCAGTATCCTATAACATCCCATGCCCTCAAACCCAGCTTATAGCTCGCCCTCTTACACGGCGACCCCCATTACCGGCGACCGCCTCAAGGCACTCGCGCCGGCAGCAGTACGGACCCTTTGGAAAAAGGGTGTCGAAGTCTTTGCCCAAACCTCTGACTTCTGCAAAGAGATGTGCGGCTCCTCGCCCCTCTCGATCATCCAAACCGAGACCGATACCGCCAAAGGCGCCGGTCAAAAGATCGTGTTCACCAATCGCAGCGGCCTCTACGGGGAAGCGCACCTTGGCGATGACCGATTCCACACCTCCGCCCACTACGAGGAATTGCTCATGGGCACCAACGAACTGACCGTTGACTGGTTCCGCCATGGCGTGACCTACACGGAGCGTTCTGAGGAACTGATGGGGATGCGCGGTGAAATCGTCAACGGTTTGCCCGCCGCTCTCGGTGAGTGGGGTGGTCGCATGATGACGGAAAAGATGATGATGCTTTGGAGGGACCAAGTTCCAGCCGAAAACGTGATGACTTTGAACGACCCGCTGGGTTGGAATGAGATCGTCGAATATGGCCAGATTATGAAGCGTTGGGGTGCTACCGCTCCCATGATCGGACGCGACCCAGCAGGCAAGGCCGTTCGCGGTTACGCCGTGGTGTCTTGCACCGATGCGTTGACCTCCCTGGAGCTTGACGACGACTTCAAGGCCGCGATCCGCGCCACGAACTACATGCCGAACACGAAGTACATCTTCTCCGGCGGTTATACCCCTGTTCGTGGGCACATCATCAAGGAATACGAAGCCTTCGAGCACGACGGTTACGGTGCAATCGGTTCGCCGATGAACCCAATGGGCCGCCTCGCGGTTGCGATCACTGGTGGGATCAACGTTGGCGCCGCCAACTACATCACCCTCGGTGGTAGCGACTACGACGCCAACAATATCCTGGTCAAGCCCGCGAAATACTTCCCTGAATACGCTTACCCGGTTCAGGCTGGTGTCACGCTCACGCCTGCAAACCAAGACTTCTATGTGGCGATCATCAACCCGCCCAACGCGGCCACCGACCCGAATAAGTACGGTCTCTACCGTATCGGCAACGATCAACCCGTGCCCCTCACCGCAAACGACGGTGTGAAGCTCGCGATCGAAGCCGCTCTTACCAGCGCCTCGACCGCTGCCACTGGTGGCACGTCCGGTGCGGTGAAAGTGACCGCTGCCGATGGCCTTGCCACTGGTTCGCCCGCCTGGGACCCCGCCGTTCACACCAACGAGCACCCCGTTGACGCTCTGGTGGTCCTCGTTTGGCCTACTGGCGTTGCCAAGTTCTGCTCCTTCATGCTGGGTGCCGCAAGCTCCCGCCGTGGCTGGGGTAAATACCGCAACGAGCGCACCACCGACGGCAAAGAAGGCAACTTCGTCCGCGAAGTGTACTTCAACTCCGTGTTCGGCCAAGCGATCCGCCTCAACCGCAAGCAGCGTGCCCCTGGTGTGCTGACTTTGTGGCACGAAGGCCAATACGCCGGAACGCCGTTGCCGCTTCCAGCATAACACCGTAACCGCATCCTCCTCGTCTCTATGAAGCTCATCATTGTTCGCCTTGGTCTGTCTCCGAAGTCACACCCCCTCACCGTGGGTCGCTTCACATTCAGCAAGGAACATGAGTGCTACATCTGGGGCGGGGAGGCTATGCGGCCCGCGGCCTTCAATAAGGTGACTGATTCCCGTGAGTGGAAGCAGACTATTGAAGACCACGGGCCGTTGATAACGGTTCGCGCAGTTGGAATGCGCGACATGGCGAAGGTCCGCGCCAAATCCCCCAACGGACACCCGAAAGAAGTCGTTCCAGCATGATTAACGCCCTCCAGCGCAAAAACAGCCAATGGGCGTCGGAAATGCTCGACGCTCAGGATGCTGGTTTGCCGATCGACGTGGTGGACGAGTCAGGAACGGCGGTGTTTTTGGTGGAACATGGCAATGCCGACGTGTTTGGCCCCCAAGACCTGAACCCGCCTCCAGGTCCGTTCGAGCGGGGAGGCTCCATGCGGCGCGTGCCCGGTGCCATGAATCGGCTGGTTGATCGCCAGCTTGGCCTTCCCAAGACGCAGTTCATCGCCGGCGGGCAACTCCATCAAGTTCAGGGCGTGTTGGCGGGGGCGAGGTCTGAACCGTTCACAATCACCCACCTTGCTGGCAATCGGTTTATGATTCGCGGCGGGCAAATCGGTGACATGGTTATGCCCGATCAGATCGTCAGCGTACAGACATCCATGCTGCTTGTGCTGAAACCTGGGTTGCAGGTTCAGCTAATCCCAATGGGTGAGGGTGAGGATGAAGTTACTATTACGCGAACGGATTTTGTGGAGCGAAGCGGAGATGATTGGGTGCAAACGCGGATGCCATGGCTGGCGATTCTTCGCTCAGGAAAATCCTGGAAGGTTCAAAGTGCATCAATGGCTGAGGACATTGCAAACACACTCGTTTTAGCAACCTTTATGCCTTCATGGGCGGGGGATTTTGTCGAATGAATCCGCTTCAAACACAGCACAAGCAAGACATGGGGCGGGTTACTCGCTCCAAAGTAGGTGTGCGCGGTGGTGTTTTGCCACGGCAATGGATTGCTGGCTTGCAGCAGTTCCAGGACTACCAAGGAACTCGGACAGGATCGAACAAATCACCATTGATGTCTGATGCCGTGGATACTGGCGGTGTCAGTTGGGTGGCAGGCGTCAGGCTATCGGCAGACAATAGCGCGTTGGTCTTTTCTCCGGCTCAAGTTGGCCTCAGTATTCTAAAAGGAAAGCGCCTGCCGTTGCTAGGTTCTGAGGGTTGGGCGGTTTTGTGGGTGACTGAAACGCGTCCAATCATTTATGACAGCGAAAATGACCTTTGGCTTTACACGGGACGCAATACCGCTACGGCAAACTGGCGTGTGTTGAGCGCGGATAACTACGAGGAAAAAACCATCCTGTATCCTAACGGCACGCTCGCCGCCTCCGGCATTATCGGCAAAGACACCGATGGAGTGTTAGCTTCGGCGGGGCCGGGATTCCCAACTAAAATTCAGTTGGGCAGGGCGGTGGCGAAGTATTCCCGCGTCAACGGGCGCATGACGCTTGAGCAAACGGGCATCCTTGTTCACGAAACCGCAACCTTTTCGCCCTACGGGGACATTTTCTTCCTATGAACTCAATCTTCACTCGAAACAAGATTCTGGACCGCGTTTTTGGCCGGATTTCCTGGACCACGAAGCCAGATACCATTTACCTTTCGCTCCTCACGACGGGACCGTCTAGCGAGTCGGGTGAGGGCATTGTGGAAGTCGCAGGCAACGGGTATGCGCGGGTCGGTGTTGCAGCCAATACCACAAATTGGGGCGATCAAGACTCAGGCAACGCCTTGGCGAGCGGTCGTGGCAAGCTATACGGCATGGTCAACAAGCTCCAAGTCACTTGGGCGCGTGCAAGCTCGACGTGGGGTGAGGTGCAGCACATTGGTTTCCACACGGCTGCAAGTGGTGGCACGTACCTTGGATCGGTGCCGTTGGCGGCTCCCGTGCTGGTTGCGGCGGCTTCGACGTTCAGGATTGCGGCGGGAAAACTGCGGTTCAAGTTGGGCGCGGCTTTCACTCCCTATGCGGCGGATCAAATCTTGAACTGGCTGTTTCGAGGGGTGGCTCTGGGTGAACCTGCTAATTATCATGTGGCACTTGGGACCGCTCTGACAGAAGCCACCACCGAGAACGGCGCGGGGACTTCAGACGACACTTACGCCGTGACTTTCACGGAGTTAAGCGGCGGCGCGTATGCCCGTCGATCAATTCCCAACACAAGCGGACGATGGCCGAATGCGGCTGATGCCGCGAAGTCCAACGCCGGCGCCACCTTGGCCTTTACCGCCGCCTCCGGCACATGGAGTGAAGCCTTGTTTTACGCGCTCTATGATGCGTCCACCTCCGGTAACGCATGGTGGGCAGGCGCATTAACCACCCCCCTGAGTCTTGTAAACACCGATATTGCCGAGATCGCCGCGGGTGCGCTGGTTGTCTCTATCGACTAATCCATCATGGCTACCTATCAATTAACCGCTGAAACTGCCGGCGCGATTCTGATTACGTCAGAAGCGACGGAATCCAGCGGTTTTTTGGTTCAAGGTGTCGCGGCAGGCGTGGTGCTGATGGGTGCAGAGGGTTCTTTTACTCCGAACGTCGTCGCCAGATCAGCAGGCGCTATTGAAGCCTCCATAGATCCAGATTTGGACATCGACGAGTATACGGGCGATCTCGTCATTGAACTGATGGGGGTCGATACCGCTACCTTTACGCTGGACGGACAAAAGATGTCACTGGAGCGGGTGATGACGCAGATTTACAACGTGTGGGGCATGGAGGTAAAGAGCGCCCGTGACATCACGTTTGCGCGGCCACGGGTGCTTGAAATTGTCAACGGGGCGATGCAGATCATCTATTCCCGCGCCAAAGAACTGGATTACTTCTCGAAGGTGCCTGGAATGCTGGAGTTCGACGCAGACCAAAGCAACGCGCCGATGCCTGCCAACATGCAAAACCTTCTGGGTGATGTCCGGACTTTGACAGGGAAGCTCAAAGGGGCGACATCCCGAGAGGAGTTTGAATCTTGGAGCACCATTTACTTTGGCGGCAACTCGGCATCAACGCCGAGAGTTTATTGGCTAGAAAAGCAGGCCAATGTTGATGGTTTTGATTCAGCATCCGCAACCCTTCACATCGCCCCAGCCCCAACGGTGTTAACTGAGGTGTATTTTGACTACGCCCAAGAAGCGCCCTACTTCACCGAAACGGCATTCTTGAGGCATGAGCGGCTGCAAATGCCTCATTCCTACGTCGAAACGCTATTGTTGCCGATCTGCAAGTATCGGGCCAGCTCCGACAACCTCTTTCGCGGCGATCAATCACTTCGGCAGGCTCTCGCGTCCGAGTATCAGACCGCCATGCAGCAACTCGGTATGGTTGACCCTGACACGGCGCCAACCCAGCAAACCAGAAAGGGGGCGATGGTTCCTAAATGACGGCGAAGCAGTTAGCATTTCACGTCTTGAAGGGCGTCACGAAGCTGGACCTTGCGGCAGCACCCATGAACGTCCTCCAGGAGTTACTGGATGGTCTCAACCTCGCCCTTGTGTCTTGGTTGAACATCCTGCCCCAAGAACGGCGCGGGACCACCTTCGGCGGCATCGTGCGGGCGCCTATCAATCTGCCCGTCTCGATCGTGAGCCAGGCGAAACAGTTCGCCTACGTGTCCGGTGGCGGTGCTTACCCGGTCGGCGGCTACGCTTCGGAGGAGGATGCGCTTGGCGGGAGTGTTTACCTGCCCGGAATGGCGCACCAAAATCAACTCATGGCACCCGTGACGTTGCTTTACCCCTACCTCGGCACCACCGGTTCCAATGTGGCGATGACGATCTACGGTGATGCCGTCCACCTGCCTGAATCCGCATGGGCCGTTGAAGGCACGGTTTCACTCATCTCCCGCGATGGCGCCCCGCTTACCATACTCGCCCACAATCCCAACCGCGCCGAAATGATTCCCCTCCACCCACGGGAGACCGGATCGCCGCGGGAATGGTGGATGGAATCATTGAATCCTCTCACGGAAGCCGACAGCCGGCGCTTTGTGCTTCGCATCTGGCCGCTGCCGACAACCGAGTATGTCATTCGCATTCCCATTGGGCTGTTCCCGCAGGCGTTCAAGATGGAGGACATCTTCGAAGATCGGTCATTGCCCTTCCATGACCTTGAGGGCTCGCTTTTTACCAGCTTCGCGAAGTCGCAACTCATTGGCATCTGTTCGGCCATTGACTCGACGGTCAACCTTCAGGCGCTCATCCAGGCGGGTGCCACGGCTTTCACAGAACTCGAAAAACTTGTCACACGGCCCCTTGATACCACTCAGGGCGAGGTCGGAACCCCTTACGGATGGTAAACTATGGCTCTCCCGGTTGAAAAGCTCGAATCTGCCCTCACTTCTGCCCTTCGGCAGATTGGGAATGTCCACTCCACGTTGCTAGTCGAAGGCATTACGGTGTCGGTAAGTGACATCGATGTGCAGGTGAATTTGATAGCTCCAATGGGGCAGGGTGCAGTTGAGATCACAAACGTCACTGTCACACCCGCACGGACATCCAAAACCAAGCAGACATCGAAGTCCACCAAAGGGGCGCAATCGAACCGCTCAGACCAAACAAGTTCTTCTGTCAGCAACCGCACCCAAACCGAAAACTCGACGCAAACCCAGCAATATGGGCGGCAGACAATTGGTCAAACCACCTACGACGACTGATTTATGGCGACGGCAACCAAACAAACCCAAGAGCAACGAGGGCAAGATGTCAATACAGGCGTCTCGACGTCCTCTGGGGTGGAGTCGCAACAGTCGCAGCAAAGCACATCCTCGGTTGACGGCGCCCGCTTGGACATCAACGAGCAGGAATCTACTCAGGAGGAAGGACTTGGCGAGCAAACCCAGATTCAGCGATCCCACGCCGACATCACCCTTTCTTTCCGCATGAAGGTGAACTTCGACCCATCCAAACGATACAAGACTGATGCCTAACTCCGTTACAGTTGGAACCACCCCGACGCTTTTGGTCTCTGCCAAGAGCGCATCCTTGCGTTCGTGGTTCATGCTGGAGGTAGCGGCGGGTGGCGCAATCATCTATGTGGCCCCACGCGCCGACGTGACGGTCCAGACGGGTTTTGCCATTGAAGCCACCGCCTCGCAAGCCTCGACACTCTTTGCTTCTGGAAGGCCGTCAGAAACCGCATGGTATGGAGTGGTGGCGAGCGGAACGCAGGCGTGCAAGATCCAGGAGGGCGCGGGCGCAGGTGCCTCCCGTGGCAACAATGATCTTGTCAGCATCTTCCGCCCCGCGCTGAACGCCTACGACTTGGCTGTTCAAGAAGGCTTTGTGGGGACTTTGGCGGAATGGCTGGAATCGCTCAGCACGGGCGCCAGTGACATTTCTCTTCGCCTCAGCGATGACGAAACCTCAATCCTCATCAAAAAACACGGCGAGTCCAGCGACCTCGCTCAAATCGATCTGAATGAAATCCCTGCTCCATAGCCTCCTGTTTTTGCTTCTCTGCATTTCATCCCCTGCCGCTACGGGGGATGCCATCATTGACGTGCTTGGGGCGTCCGGTAGGCGCGTGGCCGTGACGGTGCCCAAGACGAACGATTACTTTATTGGGTTCGACGAAAGCGGGAACGTCGTGGCAAAGCCGGGAGGTGCAGGCGGGACATGGGATGAGATTACCGGAAAGCCGACCTTTGGAACCTTGGCAACTCAGAATGGAACTATCACGGACTATTTGACGATCGCGACGGCAGCTAGCACCTATTCACCTTTAGCCGGAAGCACCTCCATCAGTAGCCTTGGCACCATCACAACAGGCACATGGCAAGCTACTGTCATCGCTGACGCTTATATCAGCAGCGCCGCTACCTGGAACGCTAAACAAGCTGCCCTTGTATCCGGCACCAACATCAAAACCATCAATGGCAACAGCGTCCTCGGTAGCGGTAACCTCACGATTACCGGTGGCATTAGTGACGGTGCCACCCTCACCACCGGCCTCACCTTCCCCAATAATGGCCTCATCCTCAAAGACATCAGCAACAACAACGACTACGAAATCAACATCGTCAGCGAAGCATCGACCAACCGTCGAATCGATTTGGATTTTCCCGACACCGACACCAACATCCAATTCACCGGCAACGCCGTTTTAGAAGGCACCAACACCGGCGACCAGGACCTCACCAACTACCTCACCCTCGACGGCGACGGCTCCGCCCTCATCGGCATCACCGCCGCCCAAGTCGGTGCCCTCGCCGACACCGACACCATCGCCCAATACCTCAACTTTCCCAACGGCGGCGTCCGCCTCCTCGACGCCAGCGCCGACCACACCTTACAACTAGGCGTCAGCGAAGAACTCACCGCCAACCGCGGCCTCACCTTCACCGTCAACAACGCCACCCGCACCATCAACCTCAGCGGCAACCTCACCGTCCCCTCCGCCGCCACCGTCTCCGGCACGAACACCGGAGACATCACCCTAGCCGGCACCCCCGACTACGTCACCCTCTCAGGCCAAGTCCTCACCCGCAACCTCATCGACCTCACCACCGACGTTACTGGCACCCTCCCCGCCGCCAACGGCGGCACCGGCCTCACCGCCGCAGGCACCTCCGGCAACGTCCTCACCTCCAACGGCACCACCTGGACCAGCGCCGCCCCTGCCACGACAAACCCAGCCGGCAGCGGCAGCGAACTCCAATTCCGCAGCACCGGCACCGCCTTCGGCGCATTGACCAGCAGCAGCGTCTCCGGCGCCAACCTTACCCTCGGCGGCCTGCTCACCGTCACCCCCGTCGCAGCCAACACAGGCTACTTCTCAGGCACCGGCTATTCCCTCACTGGCAGCGACACCACAGCCATGATCAACCTCACCGGCACCTGGAACACCACCGGCATCGCCAATGGCATCAAACTCGATGTCACGGATACGGCCAGCAATGCCAACTCCTTACTCATGAACCTAACAGTTGGCGGGGCCAACAGGTTTAGGTTGTTCAAAGACGGCGGATTATTCTGTGCGGCGACCGTCAACGGAACAATACTAAACGCTTCAAGTTATTTCGGCGGCGGCGATTCAGGCCAGTTTATTCTCGGTAGTTCGCTCGACACCCGTCTCCAGCGCGACGCCGCCGCCGTTTGGGCCATGCGTAATGGCACGAACGCCCACACCCTCCGGATCTATGAAACCGACAGCGGTGCAAACGACGAATACCTCGAACTTACCGCCTCCGCTGGCACCAACCTCATCCGCCCCCAGGCCACCGGCACCGGCACCGCCTCCGTCGTCCGCTACTTCACAACCACAACCGTTTGGTATGGCAGCGGCAACGGCTCACCCGAGGGCGTTCACATTGGCGGCATTGGTTCAGTTTACACCGACACCGCCAACGGTCTCCTCTACCGCAAAACCTCCGGCACCGGCTCCACCGGCTGGGTCAACCCCTAATCTCTGACACCATGAAAATGCACCTCCTCATCCTCCTCGCTTTCACCGGCCTCCTCCACGCCCAAACCCTCATCCCCGAAACCCCACCTCCACCCGTCCCCCAAGGCCAACGCATTGCCGACGCCATGGTCGCCGACTGCAACCGCCTCTTCGCCGAGCGCATCGCCCGCTTCAAAGACCTCTGGGAACAGCTCTGGGAAAACCCCACCGCCACCCCCGCCGAGATCCTCGAAGGCTACGGCACGCGGGGCAAGATCATGTTCCAAGCTGCCGGAGCTGAACGAACCTGGATAACCACCATTGCGACCGCACTTGGCACCACACCCGAGGCGCTTCTAGGCGATGCGAAATATCTCACGCCCGCTCAACCTGTGACCTTCCACCCCGACGGCACCGTTACTCTCACCCCAACCGACCCATGAAAACATCCCTCATCATCACCATTGGCCGAGTGCTCTTGCTGCTCACCGCGCTGAGTTTTGCATTGATTCTCGCATCTTGCTCGACGGTCTCCGTCACAAGGATGCCGAATGGCGCCGTTCACGCGGGCGCGACCTCGTTTGTGGGCAAGCAGACAATCGGGAAGGCGACACTTCGCACCGTTGAGGGGGATGTGATTGAAATCGAAGGCTACTCCACTCAAAACCCCGATCCCGAAACCACCAAGACGATCACCAACGGCATCCTCATAAACACTGGAATTAAAGTCGGCGGGGAAGTGTTAGACACCGGAATCAAGGAAGGGGCCGACCTCATCAACACTGCAATCCAATGAAGAATCATGAGCGCCATCCACTACTCCAGCCACGTCTTGCGGTCTGCCCCTCGCGTTTGCTACCCACCTCAACCCATTGACCATCACACCACTATGCCCTTTTGCCCTCTATCTTTCCCGCTCGCAGTTTTTGGTCTCTGTGCTGTGCCGGCGATCTTGGCCGTGCTGGGTGGACCTGCAACCGAGGACATTTACGCCGTCATCGGGGCCATGCTTGCCGCCGTCGTAGTACTGGTGGACTTCTCGAGTAGCTATCGCGCTCAGAAGCGGGGAACGATGCAGTTCTTGACCGTCTTCATCTCGTCGGCCTTCATCGGCTCAATCGGACCAGGGGCCGCGGCGCATTGGCTGATGGCAGATCAAACCCCCTCGTTGACCTGGCACATGTGGGCGGCGTTTGGCTTCATCTTCGGCTTGGCGGGCTGGGTGCTGACTCGATCGGTGCTTTGGGTATTCAACCGCCGCCTTCCGGGTGCCATTGACTCTTTCGTCTCCTCCAAACTCCCACCTGATAAACGCGATGATTGAAGCCCTTGAACGTCTCAACAAACGCCAACCCCCTAATATCCAAATGAAAAGCATCTTCTCATCAATGACTATCTGGGGCTTTCTCATTGCCCTTGTCTCCCGATTCTTCGGCCATGAGATTGCCGCCAGTGATGGCACCACACTTGTCACCCAAGCAATGGAGGGATGGCCGCTGATTGTCGGGGTCGGCGCTGATTTGATAGTTGCCTGGAAACGAGTCACAGCGACCAAGTTTGACGTGGGCAAGTTTGCCAGTCCGGTTTTTTGGGCGGCTTTGATCGGTGGTGCAATGACGACGCTGCAAACCGTGGGCGTTGATTGGTCTGGAATTGATAACCTGCCGGAAAAGGTCGGACTTGCCGCAGCTTCGATTGGTGGGTTTGTGGGGTTCATTCTACAACTCATCGGCAGGGCGCGTGCATCTCAACCTCTTGGTTTGGTTTCAGATCCCGCATTTTTACCGAAGGCTTCAAGCGCGATCGTCATTCCCTCATGGGTGCCTCTTTTGCTAAAGCTTATCCCGTGGCGAGTGCTGTTCGCGTTCGTGCTGCAACGGTGGCTTGGCATTTCGCCGGCGCAGTTCGAGGACATCATCAAGACCGTCGCCCATGTGGACTCAAGACCGATCAAAGGGGACGAAAAAGGAGTGGTGGTAGATGGTGCTATCACCCAAGCGTATCCGCAATTTAGACCGCATGAGCGTGATGCGGCGGTGGCGCTGGCCGTGGCCGGATTGGCAAGCGACGGACAACTCAAACTCTCCTGATTATGCTGCCTTCCTCGACACCCAAGGCCACGCTGGCCGACATCGACAAGCTGCTCAAACCCTACCGCAAGGCGCTCGAAGGGGAAAGTTTGATCGTCGTTGGAATCCCGGGCTATTACTCCAAAATGGGAACTTCCCCCGGCAACGACAGGGCCATTTATGACGATGCCATGTTTGTCGTGTCGCCCACCCATTTTAGCGCGTGGAATGCGAATGTCGATCCGTCCTTATTCCGAAAGGGCATCGCCACTCTGGCCCCGGGGATTCACCGCTACCGGAAAGGGAATCACGGCATTTCCCGCCCTGGTGGTGGGTATCCGGCATTCCGGCCCGCCACGAAAAACGAAGAACTGCCAGTGACGAGGGATGGCGTGGCCGTGCCGTGGCCGGGGGTGGCGATCAACATTCACCGGGGAGGCAATACCACCACTTCATCCCTTGGGTGCCAAACTATCCCGCCCGCTCAATGGGATGCGTTCTATGCGGCCGTTTCCGGTGAGATGAAGCGCCACAATTTGAAAACCTTTCCCTACGTCCTTGTAACCGCATGAAGCGCCTGCTGCCCATTTTGCTGCTCGCCGCAAGCTGCACGGTGCCGGTGACTCACGGCACCGTAAAGGAGGACGCTATCGAGGTCCGCGATCACGCTCTGGCGGCGGTGGTGTTTCCAGTTTTGGCGGTGGGGTTCGTCGCTGCCTACCCGTTTCTGTTCGTCCACTATAACTTCATTGATCCGCTATGAAATTCCTCCGTTTCCTTCCCCTGCTATTGCTAGCCGCGTGTGCGTCTCTCTCTCCTCCTCCGGTGCCAGTCCCGCCCGTGGTTGATCCGTGTCCCAAGGAAACGGCCAACATTCGACGCAACTCTTGTGTCGCCATCCAGGCCTCAGCCGGTCCGCTGGCCGCGGTGTTTGCGTGGGCGGATGGTGTCAATACGTGGCCGAAGGGGGCCGGCGGGATTGCTGAGGTGTCGGTTCAGTTTCTCCAAGGATCAGAATGGTCTCGGCAAATGGTCTGGAAGCGCATGAACATCATCGATCAATATGCGGAGGGGTTGCAATTCAGGCAGGTGGATCACGGCGAAGAGGGAGACATTCAAATTTCCTTTTCGTGCGCCGGCCACTGGTCCTACCTTGGCCGGCAGGCGCTTCGACGCCCCGCCGGAACAAGCAGCATGAACATCGGTCTTGACCGCCACCACGATAACCGGGAGTGGGATCGCGTGGTTTTGCATGAAACCCTCCACGCCATTGGTTTCGAGCATGAGCACCAGCACCCGCAAGCAGAAATCCCATGGGACGGGGAGGCGGTTTATCAGTTCTATGAGCGGACGCAGGGATGGGACAGAAAAATGGTGGACTTTCAAGTGCTCAACCGCGCCGCCCCGAAGCAACTCCGCACCACGGGTTTCGACGACGGTTCAATTATGATGTATCCGGTTCCATCACAACTCACCACCAACGGTTACTCGGTAGGCTGGAACACTCGCTTAACCCCCGGCGACATCGCCCTGATCCGACAGCTTTACCCGGCTCCCGAAGTAAATTAGCCGATCAAGGCTTATTTTTGTATCACGTTGTATCATCGCGCCAGCGTGAGAATGGCGTGAGTTCACGCTTTCGCCTACTCTCGCGGCATGGCTACCGAAGCACCTCCGCAGAAACCGCGCCGTCAGCGCCGCATGGAACAGCAGCCCGACAACTCCGACGGGTTTGCACAGTGGTTCACCGAGAACAACGCCGACGGGCAGTACGACGAAAAGACGGGGCAATACACGTCGGGAAAGTATCGTGGCAAGACCCGCAATGAGGCGATGATGCTGGCGCGGGATGAGTTTGGGGCGCTGAACCAGTCCACCCCCGGCTTTGCCGACAAGTGGGGATCACGGGCACGCGGCGAGGATGTCAGCACCGGACCGAGGGCCATGGGGCAGCTTCCCGAGAACATGCGCGGGATGCCAAACACTCCCGACTTGTCCGGATTCCAACAGTTCGACAAGCAGGGGCGGCAGGTTGCGGGACCGTCGCCTACCGCCCGTCAACGGTTCATGGATTCGGTCGGACAAGTAGCAGCCAAAAAGACCGCCGCCACAAACGCCGTCAACCAGCGCAAAATCGAACAGATCAACAACCCCGCAATGGTGGCCGATATGTCCATTGCCGCGAAAGATGCCCAGCTTGCACAATCCGGCATCACGGACCTTGGGGGCGGCACCAAGGCGATGAAGAACAAGTATGGGACCGGGTTTGCAACGCAAATGACGCCCGAAGAGTTCGCCAAGCGCAAACCCGGTGTCATCATCGACGAAAAGGGAGTGGTAGATACCGCTGGCATGATGGCGAACAAGGGCACTGGCACAACCACCCCCTACGCCGACACGGTGAACACCGCTGGAGCCTTGGACATGCGGGATCAGAACCGCGCCGATATCCAAGCCAAGACCCTCGCCGCTATTCCAGGAGCAGAAGCGCGAAGGGCGGCGGATCGCATGACGACAATCGCCGCCGTGAAGCAGCAGCAAGCGCCACTCGCAGCCACGCCGGGATTCTCGCCCACCGTCGCAGGTCCGTTCAACTCGACCCCGCAGATTCCGCCCCCCGCTGGTGTGGTCGCGCAGACTCAACCGCAGGCACCCAAGACAGCCGTTCCCGCGCCAACCATAACAGGGACAAACGTCCCGAACGTCACCGCGCTCCCTATGTCTGGGGGATTACCGGATGACCGCCCTGGTGTGGCGTCGGCAGCGGCGAGGGGACAAGCATTTCAAGGAGTGAGCAAGCCTCAACCTACCCCAGCAACTCAATCAGTAGGAGCAATGAAAGGTGCGATGGACTTCGTGAAGCAGATACCCGCCAACATTACTCGCAATGTGAGGCAGACCTACGACGAAACGAAACGCCAAATTTTCGGCTCATAATTTCAACCATCATGCCTCTCCCATTTGGCCGTGGACCTACCGTTTCAGCAGCTCGCATCTCCGAAAAGGAGATTGCGCCAGTCGCGAGAACAGGGCTGGAGAAAATCATGATGCCGTTCATCGCTGGAACTTCTAAATTTGCATCGAACGCCATTGGCGCGGCGGCCTCTCTCGCTGACTTTGCTTCTTTCGGGAATTTCCCAAAAAATTGGTCAAATGCAATGCGGTCAAGTGCTGTTGAGGCCAAGCAAACAGGCGACTATATGTCACGCTCAGGCGCATCCCATTCTAATTATGGAAAGACTGTGAGAACCGGTTACGACCTGCTTCCATTCGCACTTAATCCCGGCGCTGGTGGCACTGCTTTCCAGGCGGGCTTGGCAGGGGGCGGGGCATCGGCCCGTAATGAGCCAGTAGCTCCCGCCGTGGCAACTGAGTTAGCCGAAACTCTCGTCCGTCCCCTCAAACTCCCGATGGTAAATAAGCTTCTCGGGGAACTCACGACTTCATCAACTGTCAACGAACCCTAATATGCCGCTTCCATTTGCTCCCCTTGGAGGTGCCCGCCGTCCGGGTGCCCGTTTGCCGTTCTCCGCCCCCCTATCCCCCGTCAGTCCCCAGCGACTCGCCGCCGCCGGCTCTACCGAGTTTGCCGACATGGCGGATGCCGAAGCCTCCACGATCGCCAACCAGCAGCGATCGCAAAAGATGGCGTTCGATATGGAACAGGACGTTCGTAACGAGCGCCAGCAACGCCGCAACACCCGAATCAAGCAGGAGCAGGACGCCGCCGAAAGGCTGGCGAGCATCGATGTCGCCAAAGCTGAGTTTGGACTCGCGACCGCGCCCCAAACCATCACGGATAGCGAGCGGAACCGGTTGGAGGAGGATTTCACCAAGACGCGCTCCCAGATTCAGGCCGAAGCCGCCGCCGCCCTCGCCGCCGATACCCTCGCCGACCCCGTAGCGAACGAGACGGAAGGCGGATTCCTTGGGTTTGGCGCTGAGCCGACCGCCGCCGCCCTGGAGAAGCAGCAAGCCGCCGAGCGATTCCAAGACCCCGCAAATCTGACTGACGCCGACCTCGAAACCTACCGGGCCAAGAATCCCGCCTCGTTCGCGAAGTTCGACGAACTCAGGACTAAGCTGGACACCGACCAGAAAGCCCGCGACTCCCGTTCTAAGGCTGAGTTTGGGGTTGCCCTCGCCAAAGCCCGCAAATCTGGCTTCGACCCGCTCGCCGGAATGCAGCCCGACGAAGATCCCGTGGCCGCTCTTGATCGCGTTCAGGGTGAGGTGGAGACCATGCAGCCGCGCATTGCCGAACTGCAGGCGAAAGCCCGCTCAGGATTGCCCCTTGGGGAAATGCAGCCGCTTCTTGAGGAGCTTGGCACCCTGCAAACCGATTTCACGCGCAAGACTCAATTCCTGGAGACGGGCCGCGCCGCGATCGATGCCCAACGCCGCGCCGCTCAGGTATCCGAGCAGGCCACCCGCGAGAATGCCGTCAAAGCCCCGACCATTCCGCAAATCTCACCCGAGACGGCCAAGAGCGCCGCCTTGACGCTTCCAGATGGCTCATATGAGACCACCCAGCCGGAAAACCTCGCTGCACTCGTCAAAGATGGGGCCAAAGTGTTTTGGAAGCAGGATGGTGCTGCATCGACCGCCACGCCGGAAACACGCGCCGCCAAGATCGCGGAAGCCGCGCAGACCATCACCGAAGTCAAAACAGCCGCTCAGGAGACAGCCGCCAAAGCCGCCGCCGAGCGCGACCGCCTGCAAGGACTGGTCAACAAGGGCACCATGACGCCAGAAGCGGCAAACGCCGCCTTGGATGCGCTTGTGGCTGCAGATTTGGACAATGCGGAATCATCCGCCGCCATTGCGAACCGGAAGCTCGACAGTTCGATTCAAGACTTCATGGATGGCCAGATTGACGCTGGCACGCTTGATTCCATCCTGCACGCCGCTGGTTCGCCTTCCACAGCCGCCGAGGTAGTCGCAGATGCTACCCAGCAACGCAAGATCGAGAACGAGCACGTCACCGCGCTCAAGACCAAGATCGAAGGCGACCCTAACGACCCACTTCTTTCCGGTGAATCCCTGAAGCTCGCGAAGAAGATCAAGGATATCGAAGATCCCGGCTTTCTGAAAAAATGGGGCGGCTGGCTCAAGGGTACGCCCGCTCTAGCAGCTCTTGGCGGTATTGTGGACACTATCGGTGCCGTTGATTGGCTCATGGACCCCTCGCTTTGGGGGAAGGCGGAAGCTGAGAAGGCATCAATTCTCAAATCTCGACTCGCTGACATGCGCCAGCAGTCGAAAGACATGCTCGCCAAGGAATTGACTGGCCGTGGCGTGGACTTGGCAGACCAACCACGATTGATTGCCCGCGCTCAACTCGAAGCCGAGCGGGACAGTGGTATTCTGGAAG
>SXGQ01056150.1_pt1 | contig 58498 bp, 101 predicted proteins | sample 3178371 | NCBI WGS metagenome assembly SXGQ01 (sample SAMN11356859, study PRJNA531348) | freshwater metagenome | isolation source: freshwater sample F1-20 | place: China: Fuxian Lake, Yuxi | collected 2017-12-25
GCAGAAGTGGCGCAAAATTTCATAACACTGAACAGAATCATTACTAATAACACCATAAGCGGTGATTTGATATTGAAAATTGACATCGAGGGTTGGGAATGGGAGGTATTGGACAGCTTGAGCAGTTTAGAACTTAGTAGATTCAAGCAAATAATCGGAGAATTTCATGGTTTTCATGAAATTCGTAATTTCGACCGGATAGAGAGGGTTATTAGTAAATTAGCAGAAAATTTTTTGGTGACTAATAGTCACGCTAATAATTGGGGAGATTATCAAATCATCCAAAAAATCGCCATACCAGACGTTTTGGAAATCTCTTGGCTGCGGAAAGATCGAGTTAAGGGCAACCCCAACTACGGACAAAAAAATTCAGAGAATCTCAACTCTCCCAATAACATCGCTGAGTTAGATTTGGGCTATAACCTTTTTCAATAACTTTTTCGGATACTTTACCATTCGATATATCGATTGAATAAGGTGTGCCCGTGATGAATGATCGGTTCCTGTGGTGTTCACCAACTTTGGGTTGATATAAATTAAACCTCCATGTTGGCGAATAACCCTATTGAAGGGAACATGCTCGCAAATCTCATTACCGAGTTCATCTGTGCCTGAATAATTGGCAAATTTAAAAACTGCTGAATCATAGAGAGCTAATCCACCGAAAGCTGATTCGACTTCAATCCAATCTTCAGTTTGAGGAATCCTGATCATTTTAGAGTTTACGGCAGCATAGAGTGCGGCTTCTGGAAACCGGGAATATCTCTTTAAAAATTCCAGTTGCCTCCAGCAATCTGCTGGAGACCACAATGGATGGCGTAGAGCCCAAATGTCGTAATACCGTCCGTCCTGATTGGCAGTGCAGCCTGACCAACCTTGCCGAATCCAGCAACTTAGAACTGCATCCTTATTTATTAAATTCGATAAAGAGTTAAAATCAGCTACAGCGACTACAGAGACATCAGAATACTTCTGTTTCCTAATTTCTTTTATGTAGCGATTTCTGGCAATTGCAAGTCTTTCGGCCCTCATTAAACCAAGCCTATCTATTTTCTCAAGTGAACACCAATTAAAATTGGGATCCCTTTCTGAAAAGGATTGCAGTTTTGATATTGATGCATCAGTGCTATGGGATTCGACCAAGAACCACTTTAAGGATTTAAAGCCCGAAAATGCTCGACTCATTCGTGAATAATCTCCGTCGAAAGTGCTTGCAATATTTCTAACGATTCCAGTAATCAATATATTGTTCTCATACGGACTGTCAAAGTTAATCAATGAATCTCTCCATGGCCAAATAGTACACGGGATTCAGAATCTTAGTTCTAGCTAGTGCTTCCCGCTATAGATCGAATTGAATGTGTTAAATTTGCCAAATGCATGTTGTTGACAAAGGCCTTCCAATACTCGTCATTGGCTTCCAAAGAGTTCATCCTTTACAAGAAATACTTGCAATGTGCTTGAGGGAAACTTCTTCACTCATTTACGTATCTATTGATGGTGGAACTTATCAATCTGAATTCAGAGTATCGGAAACGCGTCAACTAATTAATCGATTGAGTTCATCCAATCCAAACAGGATAAAATACAGATTTTTATCAACGAATTTGGGAAGTGCGGTCAACGTAATATCTTCGCTTGACTGGTTTTTTTCTGAAAATGAATTCGGGATTACTTGGAGTGTCGAAAAAGTATATAAGTTTGTTAAAAGAAATAAAGAAAAATATTATCATCAACGATTCGATTTAGATAAGATAAAACATAATCTAAAATGGTGGAAAAAATTATACTCTCTTAAAAATCCAGAACATAAAGAAAGAATGTTAAATGCTGATACTAAGTTTCCAATATTAGTTATTAAAGACGGTGACAACCTATCGGTATGTGATGGATTAAACAGGTTGTGGAAGGCAATCAAAATAGAAGATAGAAAGACTCTACCTGTTTATCTCTTCGATAAAGAGGATATTTTACACCTTAAAAAGAATAAATAAATTCAGACATTTAATATATAAATTATGAAATATCTAAAATCATTTAACGAGGAATTAAAACCAGAAACTTATATAAGAGCTGGTAGACAACTTCAAAATCTTGGAAAAATAGCTAGAGGTACTAAGTTAACTGATTACGGAACAGAGAAGTTACATGGTCACTATAATGTGCATTTGGGTAATTTAAATGCTTCAACAAGAATATTCACTGGTGAATTTACACAATTAAGATGTCAATTTTACTATGGTACGCCACATTGGAATGGACCACAAACCAATATAAATTCTACCTTGATAAAAACACATGATGAAGAAGATTTGTTGCGCAACTGGACTGAAGGTAGAGAGACTTTATCATTTACTTTAGAGTTCGATATGCAACCAACTGCTACAACGGAAATAAATTTAAAAAAGGCAGATAGGGCAGATAAAGCCTCTTCAAGAAAACCATTATTCTGTATGATTGTTAGTTTATCTTATTGGCAAGATGGTTTAACGGAATGGAACTATTTAGAAGATGCAAATGAGTATGTTTATCCAGGTGATGAACAATATATGGGTGTAACAGACCTTTATAAAAATACCAGAGAAGTTAGAATAGAACTAAATCCTCTGATGACAAAGGGTGATGTTGGTGTGTTTGCGGATAGAAAATCAGCTCTTAAATTCAAAAAGAAATTACCTGAGTTGATCAATCCAATGAGATCTCAAATAATGGCTATCTTATCAACAGTTGGTGGTAGTTCTGATGATTTAGAAAATATTTTAGAAAAAATCTACTCTATATCCATTAACTACATATATCAAGATGATGTAAATTCTAATAATAATGGTAAAAATTGGTATTATAAATCATTTTAATTATATTTGTCTAAATACTAATTTTAATGCTTCATAAAATTCAAAACGGAGATACTTATAAACTCTTACCTCAAACATCAACAAACGGTAGTTTTTCCTGGATTAGAGAAATGTGTTGCTTGTACACCAGAGATAATCTTATTTATGATATAGAAGGAAAATGGTTTGAAAAACTTAGAGGTATAGTATATAAGTCTAGATTTGACACATCATCAAACCTCTTTAATAATAAAGTAAATTTTTCTAAAAGATATTATACTAACTTTCTCGATAAATCAGGTAGTATAAAAACATTTCAATTTGGAAAAAAACTACACGAAATAATTACACTAAATGCTGATAAGTTGATGGATATAAAGTCTAATTGGCATTTGAATATTAAAATGGAAATTAGAAACACCTATCCAATTTATGATAAAACAGATATAATAGAATCTTACTGGAACCACCCAGTTAGTGATATAAATGATAAAGAAGAGTGGACTGACTTCATAAAAAAGAATAGTCCAAATTTAGAAACATTCTTTAGAGAGAAAGACATTAAATATAAAAGAAATGAACTAATATCAATATTCGGAAATGATATTATATCCGAAATTATATCTGAAGATAGAGTTAAAAAGTTAAATGAAATAGGATTATGAGAGAACTAATAGACTACTTCTTTTCACCATTTGTTAGACCAAAATTGAAATTTTATTTTGGTAAAACTAAAATAGGTGTTCCCTACTTTTATCCAAGAAAGTTGGTAAAAGATCCAGAAAAACCAGGATATCAAAAATTTGTAACTAAAAAAATTGGATTTGATTACTGTAAACTTGGATGGAAGACCAAATGGGATAATAATGATTACAGATTTGAGTGGTCGCCAGTTTTATCGTTTGTATTCTTTGGATTTCAATTAGCCATTATTGTACAAGCGAAAGAACAGGATCACTACTGGATGCCTTGGCTTTACTATCATAAGTCAACAGATAAAAATAAACCTATAGGTGAAAGAGTGAAAGATTGTATTGAAAATTTTCCACAAACTTGGACTCGCACGGTAAAAGATAAATCAGAAACTATTGACTACTATCAATTGATACTTAAAAAGAAGTGGAGACCAAAAGATTTAAATGAGAAAAGAGATTTTAAATTAAATTCTATTTTGAAGTGATTAAAGTAATTTTTTTAGATATTGACGGTGTACTAAATGTTATGTCACAAGAAAGAGACGATTATGGTTCACTCTTTCATAAACATTTTGAAGACAACCTTAGATTAATTATTGAAAAGACTAATGCGAAAATTGTAATTAGTTCTACTTGGAGGTTTGATGGTCTTACTAAAATGAAGGAAATGTGGAAGTATAGAAATCTACCGGGTGAGGTAATATCTACAACACCGAACGAAGTTCAAGTAGTCAATCGAGGCTATTGTGAATTTTACGACCTTGTTAAAAGAGGACACGAAATACAGTTGTGGCTAGAAGATAATCCAGTTGATAATTATGTTATACTAGATGATGATACAGATATGTTGGAATATCAGATTTCTAATTTTGTTAGATGTTCAGATAATCAACATCATGAAGACTGTGTTGATATTGGTTATGGTCTGACTCGACAGTGTGCTGAACAAGCTATTGGTATTCTAAATAGACTTAGTTGATTAAGAATTTTTTATTGATGAATATGAAATTTTCTTGCCTCGGTATATCTTCGTGCCACTGATAATCTCTTGCCAATAGACTAAAATTATTTTCATTAAAAAAATTTACCACATCATCCACTAACCACTGTTCTTTCCAAAATTCTTCATGCTCAACTTCAATAAATACACTGTGTGTATTTTGTAAAGTTTTTACACAACCCTCTAACACTTGTTTAGATGATCCTTCTACATCAATCCACATACAAATCACATCATCAGATGTGAGTATATTTTCAAAGTATCTATCTATAATTACCGATTCGACACTGATCTCTTCATATTGAGTGATTCTCTCAATATATCTACGACCATTTTTTTTGAATCTAATTCCCTCTCTTCTTTCGAAAAAACTATTATTACCAACTGCGTAATCTGGTCCTTTCTGTAGTTTAAAATTCAAAGAACCTTCTACATTAAAAGCTGCTAAATTTAAGAAATTTATATCACTATGTAAGTCTTTGAATTTCTCGTAAACATATGGATTTGCCTCGAAAGCCCATATTTTATTTTTATCACAAATCTCTTTCATTCTATTAGAGAAAGTGCCTTCATTACTACCTATTTCTATGCTAATACTTGGTCTATGATTTCTCTGTATCGAAATAAAAAAGTCTTCAAGTTCTTTAGAAAATCCCATTTTTACGAAAAAAAATATTTAGTTTTATACTTATTTTTATATGACTTTAACAATTAATGTTTATCATTAATTTATATTATATATAGTATATGATTCAAAATTGGAACCAATTTCTAATACTCGAAAAGTATGATAAGAATATAAGACAGAAGCTTATCGAATTAGGAGTAACTGATAGTGATGAATTAGATAGACAAGTAAAACTCGCTAAAAGTGGATATCTTGGTGTTTATCTACAAGAAAAAGGTGATAAATTCACTTTTGAAATTCTAGAAGCAATTTTCAAAGATGCAATACGTGCTAAAAAAATAACTAACATAAAAAGAGGCATCTATAATATAATACCATCTGTAGTACCATTAGCACTTGCACCTTGGTATCCGATATTGGCTATAGTTGGTTCAATATTTGGTGCAAGTAGGATATTTCATAAGATATTCGACCCGATATTTAACTATCTTAATCCTCAGTCAAAGTATACTGACTTTTTGAAAAAAATGATAGACACCTATATGATAATACCAGAAGGTGAACTACCACTAAAGGATAGATTTACAAGAGCATTCGTTGTTTCAGATAGATTGGTTGAGGCGATTAAACCTGAGGTATTGGATGATTTTTCTAATTACTTATCAATAAAGATGTCTAATGAAGACAAAGACTCTGAAGTACCTGAACATTATATTGAGAACGAACTAAAATCATATCTAAATAATAGATTTGATATCAATCCAAATATTCCACTAAAGGATTAAATATTATAATTATATTTACATCTTAATAGAGTAAAATGCAGACCGAAATATCAGTAGTTGAATTCTTAGATAGTAATGGTAAATTACTAGAACCATTGACTAGAAAAATCGTGGAGAAAAATATAATTAAGGATATAAAGGAGAAACCAATCACTCATGGTTATCTCGAAATAAAACACTATGATGACTATGACTCATATTATATAGAGCATCAACCCGTTCACATAAAAGAGAATTTTATCGTAATAACAAATGGTAAATTTATTTTCAATGAAAATAGACCTTATGAGATGTCAGTTGGATTTCCAGAAATTAATCACTTAGCTTATCAATGGTCAGCGACAATACTGTTAAAGAAATCTTATAGATTGTATAATACAGATGTAGTTTGGTCAGACTCTGGTATTTCAACTACTAAATTTGATATGTATTCATATCATTCAGGATTTGGAGACAGTATCTCTTATCAAGAAGAGAGACTAGATTGGGAGGTCTGGAAGTCATTGGACTTAAATAAGATACTTTCAAAATGGTTGACTAAATCTGACATCAGAGACTCTAAATTGGGTGATTTAGGAATTAATTAATCTTAATTTTTTGACCAATTTTAATATTATAATTTTCTATATTATTAATTATACATAACTGTTCAACTGTAGTTTTATTATTCTTAGCGAGTGAGTATAGTGTATCACCCTTCTTGACAATATAGTATACGATAGAAGAATCTTTTTTAATCTCCTTTATTTTAGGTTTCACTTTATCAACTTCTTTTAACTCCGGTTTAACTACTATCTTTGTTGTCACAACTTCATTTTTTGAAGAGTCAATTTTAGACTTTTTAAATAGGTGTTGATTTACTTCAACCATTGCCCACTTTGGAATTGATCTACTACTATAACTTGATCCCCATACTCTTCTACCTTTAGTCGAGTCAATATCAATATGTAGAACCTGTGCGTCTGAATACACACCAATTCCTAACACATTATACTTACTTGAGATTGTAATTAGTTTTTTTATGGACTCTCTACTCGGCTTATCTAGATAGATATCAAGTGCTTTACCATAAAGATGTGCTGAATTTCTAGCACCACCTACCATTCTGTTGGTTGTTTTATCTCTGTAGCCGTATTTAACTTTAAGCGGACTACCGTAGTCGGATTGAATTGAATCAAATATGTTAATCAGTGTAGAATCAACATTTTTGAAAACAGTCGGATCATTTATTGAAACTATTGTATCAATAACTTCCATTTTTTGAAAACCCATATAATGAACTTTCTTATCTTGAACATCATTCCTTACTGATGAGAAGGATTCCGAGATAAATATGAACATCAGATAAAATGGTATTACCGAGTATATTGTGAAGTACTTAGATATTTTTATTTTTTTAAACATAAGCTGTTGTATTTTAAAACAATAGGGTAAATATATATCACAATCTTATTCTTGTCAAATTTCTTTTTCCGTTAAATATTTGTTAAAAACAAAAAAGACCTATTTAAATAGGTCTTTCGTTTATTTACTTGAATCGTCAAGGAATTTCTTTTCGTCATCACTTAATGAGTCTATTCCCTTTTCATTTATCTTGTCTAAGATATCATCTAAATTATATTCAGTTTTAATTTCTGAATGTGCAATATTCTTGAAAATATCAATATTAATCATTTTCGTATCTATTTCCGGAATAGACTTTAACACTTCTAAGTTTTCATGCATTTTAGACTCTACCATCATTTTCACTTTGGTCAGTTCCCTTACCATTTTAAAAACAGACTCAGGAATGATATCTTTAGGAAGTCTATCAGTCATAAAGAACTTATCATGTTTAATAGCGATATCTACTCTGACTTTTGATAACTCAAATTTAAACCTCTCATCAAATAACATTTTACTGGTTACTTCGAAAGACTCCATAAATTTATCAGGATTATTATTTCCTTTAGGGATGAAAAATCCAAATTGGCATAAAAATTCAATTTTATCTTTAGATATCTCATCTACAAAACTTAACTTGTGAAGATTTTTTATCCACTTTTTAATCTTTGGTATGTCTGATATCTCTTCTTTATTAATAGGTATAATGAACATAGATATAATATTCTAATTTGTAAAAAAGTTTTAAACTTTTATTATCACTAATATACAATAGTATAAATCTTAAAATTACATTATATGGCAAACACTATTTATTCAAAAGTTACTATCGAACCACAAGAAGCTATGGACAAAATCTGTGATATGATTGAGTCTATGCCAAGAGCTGACTACGGTAAAGAAACTAAAGTTATTGTAGAATCGTTCTACACTGAAGAAGAGATTAAATCAACTTATGGAAATGGTCAAACTGAATACCCTATCACTGAAAACGGAGTAGACCACTCTTGGTTATATGACCATGTTGGCTCAAAATGGTTAACAGTTGGTGTTGATGATGATATTAGAATCGAATCAGCTGGTTCAACACCAGATGGGTTTTTAATTAAGTTTTACAATATTTGTAGCTCTGAATTTGAAAATGTTGTAGTAGATTGTAAATGGTTTGATGAAAGTGAAACAGAGTGTGGTGTGGCTAAAGTAATGAATGGTATTTATACCGAAGATGAATCATTCTTAGAGAATGATGAGATTTGGGATGCAGCATATTACGTTGAAGGTGATGAAGACATCGATGATGTAAAAGAGTATTTAATTTCACAAAATAGTTCATACTTAACCGAAGATAAGATTAATGAAATGGATGAAGATGAATTAAGAGATACTTTCTCTCAGTGGAAAAATGAAGAAAAGTGGGATGATATCTCCTCTAAATGGGATGATATGTTATCTTCCTGTGAAGAGGCAATCGAAACAGAAGACTGGGATTTTCCGATTTCTAAGATTATTCTAATAAGTGAAAAGGTATCATAACAAAAACCCTCTATTTCAAATAGAGGGTTTTTTATTAATATAAAAACTTATCTCTATCATAGAATTTTTTATATTGAACATTTCTATAATAATTCTTACCTCTAACTACCCAAACCAAACCACAACTGTGATGTATGTAATTACTACCAGTCTTTAATATATTTCTATCTAAACCAAGTTTACCGACACTTTGTAATAAAATTCCCACTCTATTTCTCTTCAGCCAATAGGTTCCACCAATACCAAAATTAAAAGTAAGAGACCTGCTAAATACAGTTTGAGTTCTACTGGTATAACCAAAACCAACTATCGGTTCTATAGTAATACCACACTGACTTATATATGATAGAATTGAATTCCGTCTCCACAGACTCTTGAAAAAGCTATTCAGTGGGTTAATCTGATATCTTAAATTTATATCAATACAAGTAAAAAGACCAGGATTTAGATACCGTTCTCCATAGTAAGATTTTGCCATTTTAGAAATACCCATGTTAGTTTCAACTTTGAAATCATCACTAATAGATTTCATTAAAGAAAGTTTACCAGGAAAAGGATCCGAATAATAGGACTCACTATTTAAAAGTTTACCATAGGAATTAGCATTATCATCAATAATATTCCAACCGACTTGAACAGTAGTATTGGTTGATGATAGAAATTGAGCATTTACCGTGTTTAAAAAGAATGTGGCTGTAAGAACCAAAATGATGTTTAAATAATTCATAATTATTGATATATTTATTTAATATATAATAAAATTAAGAATCTAAGTATGAAATATTTAAAGATACATCCTATTCACGAAAATGATAGTCATCTTTCAGATATGACAATTATTAATAAAAAAGCTGATAAAACTATTGTACCTCAAGAAAGAGAATCAGATGGTAATGAGTTTCAAAGATTGTCGAAAGCAGCTAAAGTAAAAACTGATGCAGAATCTACTGTTGATGTGAATGGTGAAGGATTTCAGAAGCTATCTAATGCAGCTGATATGGAAGTTAACCCATCAGACTCAAAACCAACTACTGATGGTAAATACCAAAGACTGCAAAAATCAGCTGAAATCGAAGATGTAGAGGTGGTTAATAAAATCCATACTCGACCTGAAGATGGTGATGACTTTCAAAAACTTTCAGATGCTCCTGAAAAAGATAACGTAGGATCTACTTATAAACAGAATGACTCTAATTTAGATCAACGTCTATCTGATATAGCAGAGAGTAATATTGTGAGTTTCAAAAATTTCAAATAGTTGACAAAACACACCTAACCTAAACAAAAAAACCTTCTAATTAATTAGAAGGTTTTTTTATATATACCGATGTGAAACATATTAAATCATATAAATTATTTGAATCAATCAGTATTAGTTCCGAAATTATTAATAATGATAAGTTCAAATCTAAATTTGACGAGACTAAATTTAGTGGAGACTTTATAAATGATATTAAAGAATATCTTTATGATTTCTCAGATGACCACTTAGTAAATATACAGTTTATCAGAACCTCACCGAGATTTAAAGATAGAAAGAGGACTATTTTAATTGAAGATTGCATATCTATTGAAATAAAAAGCGGTGATTGGTATAGTGAAGAAATTCCAAGGTCTCAGGCAAAGCCCAGAACACCTATTAATAATGAAGAGTTTTTTAGTATACTCAAAACTTTAGAGAGCTATTGCAAAGACTATAATTTTGAAGTAGTAGCATCTGAATCTTATCTACCATTTGAATCAATTGAAGAATTCATATCTACATATAAAGATAGACCTCTCTATAATTCTCTCGTTGTGATTTTTTAGAAAATTCCTAGAAAAAATTTTTATTTCCACCGTATATTTGTAGTCAACTTAAACACTCTGGAAAATGAAAAAAATTATTTTTGCCCTCCTTTTATTGCCTAATTTTTTACAAGCTCAACACGTATCTAAAGTCTATTACAATGTAGTCGACACCTTTCCTAATTGGTTCAGTGAATGGCAACCAGTAGACTATAATATACAAATAATACCAATCGACTATAATTTAGAAGTAGTTACTAACGGTGATTTAGAATCATCTTATGTTCTAACAGATACCATTTTCTCTAATCCAAGTTATACTAAATATCGAGCCTTTGATTGGAAAGGAGATTACCTCGATGTATCAATTGGTAAAGATACTGATAGTAGAGATTATATCATAATACAATATGAAGATATGGGATGGTGCCTGGTATTTGATAAAAGATAAATAATATATAATATACTATGAGGTATATTAAAAAATTTAATGAGTCAGCTACTGAGAATCCTTTAAATTATTTAAAGACTGAGATCTTAGATATTCTACAAGATTCATTTTTAGATAATGAAATTCCTGTTGAAGTTGATTTAAGACAACCAGCTCAAGTAAGGGATGATACGATTGAAAGAAGACAATCTATTTACTTATACATTGCAGACCTATCTCAAGGTGATTATATCTCATTAAAAGATAAATGGAGTGATATAAAACGATTAATCTATTGGGCTAAGACTGAGAATCTTATCTTAAAAGAGTTTAGGATTTATAAAATAATGGCGTCTGATGGTATCCACCAATCAATTATAACTGAAAGACAAATAAATGTAGATGTAGATAAGTGGGATGGTAATAGTAATTTACATTTTACTGGTCAAACAGAGAGTAAAAAATATACTGAAAAATACGCACATATAGTTATAAGATTTGAAAATATGGGTTGGCAGACTTCACATAAATTAGCATATGGTGATCCTATAACAAATCAGATAGTTCAAGAATACACATTTTATAATGTGAATGAAGTGACTAATTTTATATCCGAAAGTATGAAAGTATTTGAGAACTTAAATCATCAACCAAATTATTTTCATTGGAGTGGTAGTAAGTTATTTATATCACTTAAAACACAATCAAGTAATAGTGTCACACAGAAAGATTGGGATGTGGCATCTGCTTTAGATAAAATATAAAAAAAATTAAAATATGAAAAAAACAATCTATGTATTAGTCGGACCACCATCAGTTGGTAAATCAACTTGGATAAAACAAACATTCAGTGAAGTTAAACCTTATGTAATTAATAGAGATGAATTAGCTGAACAAGTTGCTGAAGAATACGGTTGGACTTATGACGATATGTTTATGTCACCACCTGCTGATTCTGTCGAAGGTGATATGAGTGAAAAGTATGGTAAAGTTGTTCCAGCACCAGCTTACATGAACTGGCCAGGCGCTCCTAAATTAGTTTATGATAAAGTAGTTGAAGCTAATGGTAAAGTTCAAAAACTATTCACTGAAAAAGTTGCAGGCGCTAAAGGTCAAGATAACATAGTTGTAGATATGACCAATATGAATGCCGGTTCAAGAAAAGGAGCTCTTAAAGCAATCGAAGGTCAAGAAGGTGAATATCATAAAGTTGCAGTTGTATTTAACTTCAAAGGTTCAGAAGATATCATTAAGCAAGTTGGTAGAAAAAGAGCTGAAGAAGCTAAGAAATTAGGAAAGTCAAAAACTATATCTGATGATGTATTTGACCGTATGTTTAAAAACTATCAAGAAGTTTCACCTGAAGAAGGATTTGATGAAGTTATTATGAAAGATAATACTGAAGAATTAAAAAAAGTAATATCTGAAGTTAAAGAATCTAATGAGGTAAAGTATATCAAAACTTTTGAATCATTTAAAAAGAAATTAAAATAAAGTGAAACATCTTAAATCAATATCTGAACTTAACTATGACGAAAAACCAATGATTGAAGGAATCATTGATATACTACTACAAGTTAAAGATAAAGATAATAGACTGGAAATTGCCAAAAAACAAATTGAGATTTTCAAAAAAGAAGATATTAATTTTGACTATGAAGAGTTTCTAAAAAAGTGTAAATTGAAATGAGACACCTATCTACTTATAAACAATTTGAAAATACTAAGTTCTTTAATCCAAGTAAAGAAGTCATGGATAAGTTAGAGGTGTATATTAAACAGAAAATGTCCACTAACCCAGACTTGAATTTAGGTAGTTGGATTTATAACAATTTAATTCGTAAATCAGTTGGTAGTGAATCACTAGAATTGAAAAAGTGGATTAGTGAAAACTCTACTAAGTTTAAATCCTTACTTGATGGATATCTTAAAACTTATTCAGTTAGTAATCCTCTTATAATGGCTGCTCAAGATGATCAAGGTGAATGGTTAGGATTTAACTTTAATAGAAAGTTAAAAAAGAAAGAAGTTGGGAGTAGTGGTGAAATTACTTATAACTACTACCTGACATTTGATAGAAATATCGATAACTTTAAATCTTGGATTAACTCCTTAAATAGTCTTATTTCAAAATTCTATAAGGCTTGTGAATCTGGTGATTTAAAAGAATCTGCTGTATCATTAAAATTTGGATATAGTCTTAATCATTATTTAGAAGATAATGACCATATGAAATTCTATTGGTACAAGAAAGAAGATGAAGCTAAAGTAGAAAAGATTGTAAATGAATGGTTATCAGAAAATAAAATATCTACCACTCAAAGACCGTATAGTAAAGGTGTAGATACTGGTAAAACTTCATCGTGGGGTGTAAAAGTATCTGATACAGTTAACTCAGAGTTTGAAAAACTATTAAAAACAAATGGAGATAAGTTCACACCGAAACAATATGCTACTTGGATTGTAGATATGTTAAATACTACAAAGTTTACATTCTAAACTTTCCAAATTCCATATCATACATTTAGTATGGAATATAAACCTCAGAAACTTGGTATACTCGGTGGTGGTCAACTTGGTAAGATGTTGATTCAAGAAGCAACCAATCTTAACTTACAAATACATATACTAGATCCAGACCCAGATTGTCCGTGTAAAGATTTATCACATAATTATACTCAAGGTGATTTTAGAGACTACGAACAAGTATTAAGATTTGGAAAAGAAGTAGATATCTTAACTATTGAAATTGAACATGTTAATGTAGATGCCTTATTTGAACTACAAGATTTAGGTGTTAAAATCTTTCCACAACCAGATGTTATTAAGGTAATTCAAGATAAAGGACTACAAAAACAATTCTTTACAAATAATAATATACCTACCTCTAATTATGAGATAGTTCAATCTAAATCAGATATCAAATTTAAAGAACCAGGTATAGTTCAAAAACTTCGTAAAGGTGGATATGATGGCAAAGGTGTTCAAATTTTAAAATCATCCACTTTAAAATCGGCATTTAATGGGCCTTCTGTTATTGAAGATTTAGTTGATATCTATAAAGAAATATCTGTTATTGTTGGTCGTGATATAAATGGTGAAACTATAGTCTATGAGCCAGTTGAATGTCAATTTAATGAGAAGGAAAATTTAGTAGAGTTCCTTCAAATGCCAGCAGACTTAGATATACCAACTTCAACACTCGCTAAAGATTTAGCAGTAAAAGTATCAAATGATTTAGGCATTGTAGGTATTTTAGCAGTTGAGATGTTTATATCTAATACTGGTGAGGTATTAGTTAATGAACTTGCACCAAGACCACATAATAGTGGTCATCAAACCATAGAATCTTGTTACACATCACAATTTGAACAACACATTCGTTGTATTTTAAATCTACCACTTGGAAGTAGTAAAATAATACAACCATCTGTAATGGTAAATTTACTTGGCGAATCTGGTTATCAAGGACCTGCAAAGTATGATGGTTTAATTGATGTTCTTGGATATACAGGTGTTTATGTCCATTTGTACGGGAAGAAATATACTAAGCCATTTAGAAAGATGGGTCATGTTACAATTATTGGAGATAATATAAATGAATCGAAATCTTTAGGTAGAATTGTATTAGATAAATTAAAAGTTGTATCTTAAATCACAAACCCCTTGATTTTACTTAGTCTTCTCATGAAAAAAAATTTTTATGACCTTTAGATAATTAATCCCAGATTACATAATTTTCTCTAAATTCATTTATATATACTGTAACACACACAAAAAAGTATTTAAAGTTGAGAAGATTTATAGTTTTTACCACTTTATTTTTTATATTTTATGCTATTAATGAATCCTTATCTCAATCACTTTTTAAAGGTGGATTAATGTATATGGATAATTCTAAATTAATTCAAATAGTCTTTGAAATTATTCATAGTATCATATACGCCTCTTACATAATGATGTTATATGGAAGTTACATAGTTAGATGGACTACACAAAGATTTTAATCAAAAGAAGTTTGAGTTGATGTTTGAGTAATACTTGGTGAAGAAAATCCAGAAACTTGAGTTGAATCATTACTCAACAAAAGAGAATTAGACACAATAAATGACTTTGTAGTCGTAGAAGGAAATATAGTATTTTGAATAATTGGACTATTTGTAAAAATAAAATCACCATAAGTAGTAGAACTGGTATCAGGATAACCACTTAAATTAGTTAGTGGTAACTTTAATAATAATTCTTTAGGTGTACCATCATTATAACTAGCTGTTATCAACATCGAACCATCAACAATTTTAATACAAGAATTAGCAGTTGTATTTTCACCTTCAATTGATAAACCATTCTCACTAGCAGATTCAATTGTGTAAGAAAATTGTGGAACAAAACTACTTAATTTAACTACTTTTATTACACTAGGACCATCTTGTTCCCAAATAATTCTTTCAAGTTCTTGTTGCTTCTGTAGGTCAGATTGTATTTTTGACTCTAATTGTCTCGCTATTTCATCAAGTGATTTCTTTGCCATATATAGGTATATATATTTATCCACACGATTTAAATTTAAAAAACAAAGACAAATTTTTTTCAAATAATTATATGGGAAATCTTAGAAACAAATTCACAAACGAAGAATGGGATGAAATGGTTGAATCAGTCAGGTCTGAAAAAAGCAACACACCACAACCTACCATTACTTTAAACCTTAAAGATAAAAGTATCACACAATTAAAAGATCTAAGAATAAATTTAAAACAATTTTATTCAGATAAAGAATTACAAGTATTAGATAATTGGATTTACTTTCAAACTTCAAAAGTTTAGAACTTATATGAACTATACACAATTAGTAAACCTTATTAAACAACGAAAATCATTTTTATGTGTTGGATTAGATCCAGACCCTAAACTAGTAGAAGTAGATAAAATATTAGACTTTAATAAAAGAATCATTGACTTAACCTCAGAGTGGTCAGTTGCATATAAACCTAATATTGCCTTCTATGAACACTTAGGTCCAAAAGGTTGGACTATATTAGAAGAAACTCGAAATTATATTGGTAGTAGTCACTTTACAATTGCTGATGCTAAAAGAGGAGATATAGGTAATACCTCTAACTTCTATGCTAAAACATTTTTCGATACCTATAACTTTGATTCAATTACACTTAGTCCATATATGGGTGAAGATAGTATTAAACCATTTTTAGACTATCCAGATAAATGGTCAATTGTATTAGCACTTACTTCAAACAGTGGTAGTTTAGATTTTCAAGTTCCTCAATTATATAAAAGAGTATTAGAACGTTCTAAATCGTGGGGCACTAAAGATAATATGATGTGGGTTATTGGAGCAACCCGTTCAGAATTATTACACGAAGTCAGACAAATTATACCAGACCACTTCTTATTAGTTCCAGGTGTTGGATCTCAAGGTGGTAGTTTAGAAGAAGTTTGTAGATGGGGCATGAATAGTAATTGTGGACTACTTGTTAATTCATCCAGAGGTATAATCTATTCAGATAATCCCGATTTAGAAGCCAAAAAGATTCAACAAGAAATGCAAAACTGGTTAGAGGCGTTTGCTATTATTTAGACTTTTCGAATAAGAATATATACTTTTATGAAGTATTTGAAAAGTTATTCAATGTTAGAGTCTAACAACTTTGTAGTTGACCTAAAAGATTGGGAAGATTTTAAAGACTTACTTAGGTCCGAAATTTTAGACGAGTGGAATATATCAGATGACTTAGTTAAAGAATCTATACCTGGTAGAAATGGTAACTCACTACTTGAACCTGAATTACACTTTGGAATTAATGACCGTTTTAATAATGATGAACCAGTAGAAATAATTAAAGCATGTAGAGATTTACATAGTCAAGTATACCAAATGACTGGATTATACATACATGTTTCTTGGTCATCTCAACAGGTAAATATAATACTATGTGATATTCCAAATAATTATACTATAATTAGAGACTTTAATTTACAGGAAGTTGAAAGTGATAATACAGTAGATAGAAAGTCTGGTGGGGTTTGTAATTTAGAAACCGCTATAGAAATTATAAAATATTTAAATACATTTTATAGTTTTTGTTATGAATCAGATATAAATTTATTTAAAGAGAGTTTCAATATTATGTCTAAGAAGGGAGATTGTAAAATAGTTTTCTCGCTATCAAAATTCCTAAAAGAAAGATATTCACAAAAGCTTAGTTTTAAATTTTGTCTAAATAATGATTGGAATGGAAAATATCCGATATTTCTAATCGATTCAAATCATGTAGATTCACCTATAATAAGACTAAGATATGGAAATCACAATTGGGATGAGATTTTAGGCAGTAAAAAGATTATAAATTTTCTAGAAAGATTTTAGAGATTTTTATTTAATATATAATGTAGTTAAAAAATATAAATTTATATGAAAAGACTTAATAAGTATGAAGACTTCCATAATCAAAAATGGATACTAGGTATTAATGAAAATATCTTTGATAAAATTGAAGGTTTAGTTAAAGGTAAATCTGATAAAGGTAAAATCATTGATGAGTTCTTAAAAAAGAATGGAATTCAACCAAAAGGTAGTGTATATATGATTCACTTCTTGGGTGGAGCAGAACCTGGTAAAAAAGAATTAAGTCACCCATTTGACTATCTTAACTATACACCTGGAAAAGCTAAAGTCACTGAAGGTGTTTTAGAATTAGTAGCTGAAGATGCAAAGAAACTTCAAACTCCTGATACATTATCATTCCTACAAGTGTTAGAAAAAGATACTATTGCAACTAATTGGACTTTTGGTTTGAAACAAGGTTGTAGCGTTAAAAAGGCAGATTATGAATTTGACTTATCAAAAGAAGTACCTACTTTAATGTTAAAAGAAAGTATGTGGTCAATGACTGGTCAAAAGTGGAATCCAACCGGTGAAAAAGAGATTCAACTAGATGAAGATATTAAAGAATTAGAAAATGATGTAATATCTTTTAAAACACCAATGGCTATGATTACACTTGAACAATGGGTTGAGAAATTAAATGCAACTGGTTGGGTTAAGAAAGATACTAAGTATTTCGAAGACTATATTAATAAGTAATAACATACTACATATACTATAAAAAAGACAGAACATTTATTCTGTCTTTTTTTATTTTACTCTACTTGAAAATAAGTTAAGTTCTAAGAATAATTAAATTATTATTAAAAATTCTTTACAATCACTATCACTATTTCTAATAACCTGAACTTCCAATCCACTACCATTAGACCACATCACATTATCACCTTCTTTTAAATTAATTCTATCTCCAACAAGTGGCGATGGAATAACAATATCTAATGGATTTTTATAGAATACTGCATACGGTATACCAACTTGTGGATTATTAACAGTAACCATTATACTACCAAAATTTGGATGTATTATTTGTGCTGTTACATCTTTTATTAATCCTTGTTGATACATCAATATCCAGGCAAGATTACTCGTCTCTTTAAATGGATTAAAAATATCCCACGGATTTAATCCGTATGTTCCAGACATCTGTGCTTGGTCACCACCAGTCTTTAATAAAAATGTTTGTTGTTGTTGAGGACTAAATGTAAGCATATCAACTTCAATAGTCTTTTTTAAACCACCATCAGGTAGTGAATCGGTCTTCCTCTTAATAGTTAACCTACTGTCTTTGTAAAAAAAGTTCTTTAATTTCATATATTATATATTATAATATATAACCAATAATGAAACATCTTAAATCTTTTAATGAGTCACAAATAGATGTCATATTTGTTAGAACTTCTAAATTTGATAATACCGGAACAACTAATAAATTACCATATAAGGGTATTCAATGTTTTGCCATTTATCAAAATGACTTAGATAAATATCGTAAAGAATTAGAATTATGGGGTGGTGATTCTAATGATATTCAAATAGTAAATAGCGATAATTTAGTTCCATATGCACTTGACTATAATAAATGTCATCAGTATGTAATGGGTGAATCTAAAGAACTACCTAAACCCGAACCCTTTAACCCAGATAAACACACTATGAAGTTCCATAGAAGAGAGGGTAAAAGTATGTTAGATTGGATATCTGATCTTGGGTTAGGAAAAGAGTGTTATCAAGTTATACTGACTTAAAGAATGTAACTATCTACTTTAGGTAATTCAGCATCAACAGTATTCACAAGATAAATTTGATATCCTCTACCAATTTCAGATATACCGGGTATTTTAGTAGTTTGACCACAGAATATATCTTCATCATTCACGATATATTTGAAGTTAAGACCATTTTCATTTAATAAGTCAACTATTTGTTTCCAATCTTCATCAAAGTGACATTCAATGATTGCCATTTTACACTTCTTTAGGGTATTAATACCACCTTGAATAACTTGTAATTCAGCACCTTCAACATCGATTTTTATAAAGTCAACTACTTTATCACCGAAATAAGTATCTAAATTAATTGATTTAATCTTTCCTATTGAAGACATCTTCTGAAATGCGGTATTATAACCTATAATATTAGAAACATGGTCACCTGGATTATTACTGTCTGAAAAAATATCAACTTCTCCAACTGTATCAGAAACTGCTAAATTTTCAACTATACAATTTGTAGAGTTTAAATAAGTCAGATTGTTATAGTTATTCGGATTCATTTCAAATGAATATACCATACCACTATCACCAGCTAAACCTTTGAAAAAATTGGTATAGATACCAACACAAGCACCTACATCACAGTATACTTTACCTAAGTGTGAGTACTCTTTGAATTTTAAAGCCACTAGATTATCCCAATCATCTACTGGTAAATTGTATTTTTGCCATGCATTCATAAAAAATTATATAACCAATAAATTAATTTGTTTAATCTAATATATAATATATGAAATATTTAAAACCATTTAATGAATCATCTACTGATAAGTTTAATATCGAAGCACAAAGATTAATTGATGATACTAAAAAAATGAAGAATGATTACGGGATAGAAAAATATAATAAGATTATTGAACTTGAGAAACTAATACACGGTTCAGAAGAAGACCGTAAAAAATTTGTTAAATCGATAACCAAACTATTAGGTATGACTAAATGGGATTTACCTAACGAACTATACAGATATCTATGAAACATCTTAAATCTTTTAATGAATCCAGTGAATTTACTTTAGAACAAAGATTGGAACATCTTTATGGTAAAGAGGTTATAGAAGAATATACCCAACTAATGGCTGATATTAAAGATAGATGTTATGACTTAATCGACTTAGGATTTGATGTTAAAATCAATTGGGCTTATTCTACTATATCAAGAGTAACAGACAGAACGCCTAAAGTAGAAATTTTAATATTTGGACAAGACTCACTATTTGATGAGAACTATGATGATGTTGTTCTACCGTGTATAGATTCTATAAGAGCATTAATAAGAGAATTAGGATTCTCATCTGGTGGTGGGTTTACCTCCAGTTCATTTGCTGGACCCATTAGTTATGAGACTTATAAAATAGTAGCACAAAAGTAAAAACTATTTCTTTTTCGTATCTTCAATTATTTGATATTGAACTATCATCATCCAACCATTCTTATTTCCCGATGAGTTAACATTAACTATTTCAACTCTCTTACCTTCTTCAGACATTTCTTCTATCCAATGACTAAATTTTTTAGTTAAATTAATACCTGCACTATCACCTGACTTATTAGTTGAGAAAGCTATTACCATAAACTATATATTAAAATTTTAGTTATTATAAAATACAACATACTACTAATAGATTTACTATAAAGGTAGTAATTGGAGGTGACTCCGTTAATAGCTACGGCTGACCGAAGACATCTGATAGAGTATAAACTATCTATACAGGGGGTGAAACCAAATACTATTTTTTTCATAAAATAATATATGAAAGATCAAGAAATATTTAAACTAATCGAACAAGAACGAGTTAGACAATCTAGTGGTATTGAACTTATTGCTTCAGAAAACTTCGTATCAAATGCAGTATTAAAAGCACAAGGTTCTATTCTTACCAACAAATACGCTGAAGGTCTACCTGGTAAAAGATATTATGGTGGTTGTGAATTAGTCGACCAAATTGAACAACTTGCTATTGAACGTCTTAAAAAACTATTCTCAGCCGAGTGGTGTAATGTTCAACCTCATAGTGGAGCAAATGCCAACGCTGCAGTTATGATGTCACTCTTAAAACCAGGAGATAAAATCTTAGGATTAGACTTAGCTCAAGGTGGTCACTTAACACACGGTTCTCCTGTTAACTACTCTGGAAGGTTATATGAAGCACATTTCTATGGTGTCGATATCGAGTCTGGAAGAATTGATATGGATAAAGTTAGAGACCAAGCTATTAAAGTTAAACCTAAAATGATTATTGTTGGAGCATCTGCCTACAGTCGTGACTGGGATTATATAGAGTTTAGAAAAATTGCAGACCAAATTGGTGCAGTTCTTTTAGCCGATATCTCACACCCATCTGGATTAATTGCTTCAGGTCTACTAAATAATCCACTTCCACATTGTCATATAGTTACATCAACAACTCATAAAACCCTAAGAGGTCCAAGAGGTGGTGTGATTATGGTTGGGAATAATGAAAAAAATCATTTAGGTATTAAGTCAGTTAAAGGTGAATTAAGAACTTGGGGTAGTATCTTAGATAGTGGAGTATTCCCAGGTCTTCAAGGTGGTCCTCTTGAGCATGTTATTGCAGCCAAGGCTGTAGCATTCGGAGAAGCTTTAGAAAATGATTTCAAAGAATATAGCAAAAGAGTTATTAGTAATAGTAATGTACTTTCAACAGCTTTAATGAATTTAGGATATAAAATTGTAAGTGGAGGTACCGATAACCACTTGATGTTAATTGACTTAACTAATAAAGGTATTACTGGTAAAGATGCTGAAGAAGTTCTTTCAAGAGTTGGAATCACTGTAAATAAAAATATGATACCAGGAGATAAACAATTACCAATGGTAACATCAGGTATTAGAATTGGAACTCCAGCTATTACGACTCGAGGATTAGTAGAAGAAGATATGTTACAAATTGCCCGTTTAATAAATGATACAATCATATCAAGAAATAATGATACTGCTATACATTCTATAAAGGAAGAAGTGGAGTGGATGATGGAAGGCAGAGTCTTATTTAATAGTGAGATATAAGTATATGAAGTATAATGATCCTCTATATGAACATTACTCATCTTATCGTAAAGTAGTTGATGCCTTAACTGAACTACTAAAGTTATCTGGTCAAATAGTGGTATCAGAAGATGATACATTAGATCATATTCTTCCGGTATCATTTGGATTTAATTGGAGAATACCTCCACATAATGGCAGATAAGAGAAATATAAGAGTTATTTCAAGAAGTTTAAATGCATCAAAGGGTTCAAAATGTAGTGAGATACCTAAGTTTATTCAAAAGTTTATGATTAATAGTCATGAAAGAACTATGAAAGAAAGACAAATGGAAGGTATTAGAAAAGCCAAAGAAAATGGTCTGTTCACTGGTAGAAAACCAGGTTCAAAAGAATCAGTAGAAGACTTCTTGAATAAACCAAAAATTAAAGAAGTTATTAAGTATTTAAATATGGGATGGAAAGCAGTTAAGATAAGTAAAGAAGTTGGTATTAATGTGAATACTATTACTAAAGTAAAGAAGTTAATTAAAATAGAAAACCCAATCAAATGATTGGGTTTTCTTATTATTCAGTAGAATGTCTTACTTCAAATCCACCAGTTCTACTCCACTCGGGATTCTCTTCACCGATTTCATACCAAGACTCTTCGCCATCCCAGGCTGAGTTATAATATTCGGTCCATTCATAATCTTCTTTAATTCCAGCAAGTTCTAATCTGGTTTCCTCATCGAGTTCTTCATAAACATCATCGATATCTAAATCATCAATATAGTTTAAAAACTCTTCTTCAGAATTACCCTCATATCCAAATTGACGAAATTTCTCAGGATCAAGATGTGAAGTGGTAGTGTGTTGTAAAATTGTAAATTTTTCTACTTTTCTAATATGGTACATAATTTATTGATTTATAACATTATAATATTTTTTTATAAATTGTTTAATATATAATTTCTTCAAATAAAATAATATGCCATATATTTTATGAGTATGACTAAAGAAGAGTTTAAGACTATAATTTTTGGTAATAAAAAACCAACTGCTGACATTAGACTCTTAAAAATGAGATTAGTCTACTTATATCAATTTGAAGAGTATGAAACTATGGCAAGGATTCAAAAGTGGATAGAAGAATTAGAATCTAAAAATTAAACATTTTTTTATTTCATTCATAAAAAATTTATGAGACTTATTCAATACGAAGATGGTGGAATTGCTTGGAGACCTCAGGATTCTACTGCTTATCATCCAGATGGTCAAATTGCTTGGAGATCATCCGATAACACTGCTTATTACGATGATAGTGAACATACCTTAGCATATAGAGGAATCGACCATACTGCTTATTATCCAGATGGTCAGTTAGCTTATAGAGGAAAAGATGATATGACTTGGGATGAATTTGGTGAAGAAGTTGGTAAAGGATATGGATTGAACTTAGGTATTGGTGACCATATCTATTTAGAGATAGATACAAATGGTGTTAAATTATGGGTTTGTGATGAATATGTTTATTTGAAAGTATATCAATATAATTGATTTATAATATATACTATTAATGAATAAGCTTATTAATTTTAAATTGTTCTGTGAAACTCTCTCTGCTGAAGAGGAATTAGATTATCATAATCAATTTTTAGATGACTTAAACGAACTTTTCTTCTATTATGTCGAAAAATATAATTTAACTACACAATCCGCTAAAGAAATGTTTGAACCAGGTTCTGATTTCCTCGTAGACTTTATTGTTAAATTAGAAGATTACCCTTGGTTTGATTATACTAAACTCCAATACTTCTTAAAAGAATGGAATAACTTGTTAAATACTATAGATGATATGAGAGAAGAAGGTATGTTCGAAACCGATGATGAAGAAGATGATAACTTGGCTTATTAATTACTTAAATAAGTATATCATTCTAAACCCTGCTACAAATAACATCAAAACTGCCCAATAAACATAACCAATTGGTCCAGAAATCTCAGTAAATACCATTTGAGTTGATACAATCATTAACAGTATTAATAATTGTAAAAAGGGATGCATTCTATCAAACTCTTTATTAATCCTTGTAATTATACCTGGTTTAACTATAGTAGTTTTTGCATCTGGGTCATTATCTCTACTGATAGAAAAACCCTCTTGTTTTATTTCCTCTTGAATCATATATTATTAATTAGTACAATTACACATAAACTGAATAATACAATAGATGGAGCTTTCTTAATAATTGGATTATTAACACTCCAATGAAAATATTGAGCCGCTAACATAAATACACACATAATACTACACGATACTATTGTAGTTTCAGGAATCCATAATCCTAATATAAGTAAAAAAGATGTTAATAGTTTAGTCACACCAACTATATTTCTGGTTATATTAGTAAGACCAAATTGTTCGAAGTCTCTTTTAACTGCATTATATCTTAATGTCCAAACAAGAATAACTGATAGAGAGATAATAAGTTGTGATATTTGAATAAGTGTCATTTGAATTATATTGTGAAAAAATTAAAATGTTTTATTGTAACACCTCGTTGATTTTAGAATTTCTCCACTTATCTAAGGTAGTAAAATGACCATAATAATATTCAGCCATTAATCCTAAATCATTTTTGATAGTGTAATAAAATCCAGTAGATGAAGTGACCATTTCATCTTTAACTTCAGCATCATATATTTTACCACAAGTTAATACATCACTATAATAAGGGTCATCTGTTATACATACTACTTTAATCATATTCCCAAATCTTCAATCTTCTTTGAACGTTCTAAGTAGGTCTTATATTCTGGCGTAGAGTATTTATCCATACAATATCTCACGGTATTGTGTGAGGTATTTTCAGAGTATAACATAGTAGAGTATCCGGATTCTGGGTCACCTTTAGATACATATAGTAGAGCATTATCACTATCATCAAATAATATAGTAAGACTATTTCCTGGTGAGAATTCTAATTCCCAGCTAGTATCACCAATCTTTTGAAACTCGCGAAAATACCTTTTCATATGTTTCTTTCTTAGATAGATATGATTTCCGCAAGTTGGTTTAGGCTTTTTAAATAGTTTAATTAATTTTCCAATCATCTTCTTCTTTTATAAAAATCCACATTAATAAGTATATCCAAAGACCACCACCTATTATTAGAAATAGTATTCTAAAAAACCATGCATTTATACCGAGAGATTTAGACATACCACCACATATACCTGCAATTATTTTATTACTTTTAGAGCGTTTCATATTTATGTTAATAGATGTTTTAAAATGGCTCCTCTAACATAGATGGCATTTTTAGCCTGTCTGAAATAAGCTGCTCTTGGGTCAGAATCTACTGTGTTTGAGATTTCATTTAATCTTGGTAAGGGGTGCATAATAATTGAATTCTTTTTCATAAGGTCAAGAGTTCTTTCATCTATGATATATTTACCTACAGCTTTTTCGAAGTCTTCAGGGTTATTTGAAAATCTTTCTTTTTGTATTCTTGTTTGGTATATAACGTCTACCTTTTTAGCTACTTCATCTAAATTAGATTCTTCGGTGAATGATACTTTATATTTAGTTAAATAGTCTTTAATATCATCTTTCATTTTAACTACATCAGGTGATACAAAGTATATTTTAATATTCTTATATTTAGATAGAAGATAACATAGTGAGCGGACTGTTCTACCATTTTGTAGGTCACCGACCATAGCAATTGAAATATCGTCTATTGTGCCTAGTTCTTTTTGAATAGTATATAGGTCTGTAAGAGCTTGTGTTGGATGTTGACCTGCTCCGTCACCGGCATTAATAATTGGAATATCTGAAAATAGACTTGCCTTTTCGGCTGAACCGGATTCGTGGTGTCTAATCACTATTGCATCTGCGTAGGATTGGACAACTCTGATTGTATCTTCAATATTTTCACCTTTTGCTGCAGAAGAGAATTCTTTTGCATTTTCAGTGGTTATGATTCTACCTCCTAATCTCATCATAGCGGATTCAAAAGATAATCGGGTTCTGGTGGATGGTTCGTAGAATAGTGATGCTAGGATTTTCCCACTGAGTAATTTTGACTGACCATTTTCAAAGACTGATTCCATTTGGTGTGAGGTATTGAAAATTTCAGTTAAGAGGTCTCTATCAAATTGTTGAGACTTAATCAGGTGTTTTAATTTCATATTCTTTTTATGAAATAGGTGATTGGATGTTTTGGTTATATAAAAGTTTGTGTATACGATAAGATTATCGTTTATGCATTACTTACAATAGTGTATAGGATTACTACAATTACCTTTATGTGTTCCCCATCTTGATTCACCATATCCAACTACAATATATTCACATCCTTCATAAGAGTAAATACTTGTTGCGGTGTGATACAGTGGAGATAAAGTATCTAATTCAGCTTCAGACCCTTTTACTGTTGGAGTTGGTCTAACATACTTAGATGCCTCATCTTCACAAGACACCAGAATTGTGGCGATTAATATTAAGATATATTTCATATTATTATTTTATTGAATTTATAATTTCAAGTTGTTCTTTGATAGATAAATTACTCCACCAATTAAAGTCCATGTTTTTATGTGTTCCCATTATATTATCTCATTTATTTGTTTCTCCCTCCATTCTTCTATTGTTACAAAACACCCTTTATTATAAGAAGATATATAACCTCTATCACACATTATAAAATGACTATCTTCATTTCCCCATTCAGGTTTAGGTTGAATTTCATAGACTTTACCCATAAGTAAGTTCATATTGAAGTGCTTGTGATTTAAAGTTTTTAATACAAACTACTTTCATAAACCTAAATTATTTAATTTATCTTCTCTTTCTTTTTCTAAGTATTCATATACCCAACCTGGACAGTCACCATCATCTTCACCTTTTGATGTATCTAAGTTTATCTCACATCCTGGAATATGTTCACCATTATATCCTTCTTCCAAACTTGTATCATTACATATTATTTGTAGTCAGAGTAGGATTCGAACCTACATCCCTAATGGGCTACCAACCTCGTTGAGGTTTTTTAACAGGTGTTTAATCACCAAGCGTATACCAGTTTCGCCATCTGACTATTAACACCCTCTTTTATCCAACTTACAGGTGTTATGGATGTCCTCCAGAGCTTGGTCCGAACGGGACACAAGTTAGAGTTAGGACTAGTTCAATGGTTACTACCGACTCTTCCCCTTCTTGAGGCGACTGAACGGGTCGCACACAACCTTGTTGTGATACCAAGCCATCTACAGACATCACTCTGTTTCTCATCGTATGAGGCATACTATCTGCTAATAACAGAACGTGTAGTCAGGACAGGATTCGAACCTGTATTCTACGAGTATTACCCCGTTTTACATTCCGTGTACTTAGGAACAACGTCTACCATTGCGCCACCCGACTCCGATGTCTTTCCATCAGTCTAGATTTAGTATTGACTTACCTGCAACTGGTACAGGCACTTGCCCCAAATCAAGGCTAGGTAGTCAGGACAGGATTCGAACCTGTATTAGTTGTACACCTATTCAAATCAATTTCCTCCGATTGCATCCGGACCCTACTTTATCATTGAGCGTCTTCACTTCCGCCACCTGACTATTTTTTAGTCGTCAATATATACCCACTTTTTAATATCTTTCTCATCACAAGAATCATCGTATGATGGTAGATACCACTCACCATTTTTATAATGACATACCTCAAACTTCGGTGTGTTTTTTAATGATGACTGAATCAAAACCCAACTATTATCCTTTGGAGATATTTTGTCTTTTTTGAAATCTATCCAATTCATAACTTTTATTTTAGTAGTTTTTATTTTTGTTCTATTTCAATTTTTGTATTCTTTTGGCGTTTAATATCAGCTGTTAACAACTCTAAATTATCTAAAACCCAATCATCTGATACAATATCACCTTTACTAAAACCATAGTTCCTTTCTGAAAAACAAAATGTTGTATTTTGATTCTTCCGGTTTTGATGAATACAATTTTTTAGTTTTACTGTTACCATATCTTTTATTTAGTAGTCAGGACAGGATTCGAACCTGTATAGTGCCTATCACTTGGTTAATCTCTGTCGATAGAGATACTCGGGATTTCCGAGTGCGATTGCCAATTCCGCTCACCTGACTATATTTGACCACTGGTGGGATTCGAACCCCAAAGACCTTACGTATCGGTCACCCTCCTGTTCGTCCTATCCTGTAGTAACTTTCAACAGTGGTTTTTAATCAATAGGGGGATTACGAATCCATAGAACAGGTACTCCTATTGAAGTTTTTGCAGTCAGGACAGGATTCGAACCTGTAAATTAGAAACCCTCTTCTAATTCCAAACCTCCGTGAATGGAGCGTATACCAATTCCGCCACCTGACTATATTTGCCACTTATTCTCCTACCCTTTTATTTCGTGGCCAACCTGCTTATCCTTAGATACGAGTTTCTCAAGGGTACAGGTTGTTTGAAGATGAGAAGTCTTCTGTGTTGTGTCATAACTGGATGACCTACCAACTAATTCCTTTCTCAAGGGAACAACACAAATTAAGAGGAAAGTAGAAGATGGGGGAGTGGACATCTACTTTTATGATTGGCGTTTCTTGCTACTAAGCTAGCCCCTAATTCCCAATCAACCTTATTTACTACTACAAATATAAGAAATAAAACTAATAATTCAAACTCCACTATAAATAAAAATTATTATTATAATATGGTTAGAAAATATAATGCTCGTTACATCCTACTTGAATCTAATGGAAATAGATCTTATAAAGATATTGATATTACTTATCCAGAAGATAAGAGTAGAGATGCTGTCTATAGAGAAGAAAGAGAAAGTAGAAGAGTTAGTAATATAATTGCTAATATGACTGGATATCCATCAAATAGAATAGAGTTAAGAGAATTAAAAGAATTGTAATGCAAGAAGATAAATTAGATATATTTGATAATATTTTTAAACAACTATCAGATTTAGAACAAAATGTTATTGATTTAGAATTTTATCACAATAACAAAAGTATTAATAATAAAGAACTTAATACACAAGTACACACCTTATTAGATGAAGTAGATACATTATCATCTTCTATAGATAGTTTTCAAGAGACTTATAAAGATTTAGATATGTCAGAACAGCTATCTGAAGTATTAATGAGATGTGAACATTATTTACTAAATTTACAGAAGGTGCCTCAACCAGTTAAAAAGAGTGTGGCAACTAAAAAGGCTAAACCTAAAAAAATGTCTGTTAAAAAACAGATAAAGTAAGCTCTGATACCAAATTGTAGTATATTTGGTATTATGAATAAGATTATAAAATCAATACTTTTAGGACTTGGTCTCTACATCTTAGTCACAATTCCTTACATTATTTACATATTGAGTGGTGGCCAAATGGGAATTGAGTATGCATTTGAAGTAGTTGTACCTCTTGCTGTTTTGTGTGGATTAATTGGTGGTCCTTTTATGGCTAATATGGACTTTTTTAATAAAAAATAAAAAAAGAAAACCCTCTACGATTAGAGGGTTTTTTATTATTGAAATAATACCATACCAGTTCCACTCCAGTGACCGATTGATGTTAAATCTGCTTTTCTTTGTGTGATTCGATTCCAAAAACTTTTCATTGGATCATTTAGTCCGATATCATCTAATACTAAAATTCCTTTCCAATTAATACTTACTAAATAATCATATAATATATTTTCATATATTCCATCGTGGTCTACATCTAAAAATATAAATCTAGATTTCTGTAGGTCTGTATCTTTAGTTGAATCGCCTAAGATAAAATCAACATTATCAATTTTAGGATTTTCAGGAAGAATCTGAATAATATCATATGATTTAATTTTATTAGATTTATTCACTGATAATGCTACAGCTGACATACATCTATTTGTACCTATATCAAATAAAATCTCTTCGTTAAAATGATGTGATATTTCAATCAATAGTCTGTAATGTTCTTTACCAGATGTTAAATGGAAGTATTCATTACCAGATAATTCTGGATAATTTATTAGGATATTTGTATTTAAAACATCTAATGTTTGATTACTAAGGGTTAAGAACTCTTCGTATATTTCTAACGTGGTTTTCATTTTTTGATTTTTTTTTATTTTGAAGTTGTTACTACCTGTTTATTTATTATATAAATACTTGCTAATTAGTTGAAAAAAGAAAACCCTCTACGATTAGAGGGTTTCTTTCATTCCATACCTATAAAGGTACAAAACACACACAAACAACGATTAGTGGTGAGGAGTGGATTCGAACCACTGACCTCAGTCATAAAGACTGTGCTCTTATATACAAGATTATCAAATTGGGGGTTGATAATCCTGTCACCCCTGAGCTACCTCTCCAATAGATTCCAATCCATTATAAAACTCTTCAATCACATCAGCTTCATCATCTTCAGTCCCGATGTCGTCAATCCAGTCGACAACATCTATATACCAGCCATCCATTTGGTTCCAACTGGCGATTATTTCAAACTTTTTCCCCTTTATTGAACCAAAGAAGGATTTAGTTAATGACTTGATTTCGCTGTTTTCGTAATCGATTGTAATCATTTGTAGCGGGAACAGGAATCGAACCTGTGACCTCAAGGTTATGAGCCTTGCGAGCTACCTCTGCTCTATCCCGCAATATATCTTTTTATACGATTAACTGACCAATTTGTCTCATATCACCACTAATAAATCTAATTACTTTAGTAGTTCCATTAGTATATTGAAATTCATAAACTGGCTGCTCACTACATACACTTTGCCAATCATACTCAATATCACTAAATTTTTGAGTCATTTTAAAAAGTGTATAAGTTTCTCCGTTATATTGTATAGTTTCTTCCATAATATTAGTAGCGTGTAAGGGATTCGAACCCCTGTCACTACAAGTAAATGTAGTGGTCCTAAACCTTCAACCACTGAGATGGTTTCGAGTTCTCTCTCCTCGGAAAGAGATTGTCCGCTAGACGAACACGCCAAGTTTTTAATTAGTAGCCCATAGAGGATTCGAACCTCTGTTCCCAGCCGAGCTGCTGGTGTCCTGTTACCGCTAGACGAATGGGCCATTTTGTTTTACAAATATAAGGTAATGTTTTCAAATCACCAAATATTTCAAAAGTTTTTCTTAACTTGTTTTAGAAGAACTAAAATCATTTCTGATTCTTTTACAAATATAAGGTAATATTTTAAAATCACCAAATTTATTTTTGTAGGAACCTTTAATTATATAATATATAATATATGGATAAGAAAGTTTGCACTAAATGTAAAAAAGATAAATATTTATCAGATTATGAGTTAAATAAAGATAGAAAACATGGATATAGATCCGATTGTAAAGAATGTAGAAGAGAGTATAGAAGAAAATATAGACAGAAAAATAAAGATATAATAAGTGAAAATTATAAAGAATATATTAAAAAGGTTAAAGAGAATGGTGGTCCTCTTAATAATAGAGTAGCCGCCTCAGAAGAGGAGAAAAGAAGAAAGAGGAATGAGTATCAGAGAAAATATGTAAATGAGAGAAAAAAATCAGATCCGGCTTTTAAATTAAGAATATCTATAAGTAAATTGATTTATTTAACTTTTAAAGGACACGTTAAAAAATCAAGAACAGAAGAAATAGTAGGAATCGACTTTAATAAATTTAAAGAATTTATAGAGTCTAAGTTTCAAGAAGGAATGAGTTGGGATAACTATGGAAAATGGCACTTAGATCATATAATACCTATTAGTAGTGCAAATAGTGAAGAACAAATTTATGAATTGAATCACTATACAAATTTTCAACCACTATGGGCTGAAGATAATTTAAAGAAAAGTAATAAAATAGAACGCTGAGAATACACGTTGGGTTATCCGTCTTTTGTGAGATTATTTTTATTCCTCACGTTTCCACAATCTTTTGAACTGTATCGGACATTGCCGGTTGTTTAAGACAACCACTCTTTAAGTTAAAAGCTACTCTCCTCATACTCGGCTTACCCAATCTTGCGGACTGGTTCAGGGTTCGACCCCTTATAAGTTTTTCAGAAGAATCATCCAGTATCTTTCGGATCTAGATGGCCAAGAACAACTCTAGGCTATGTGGGCAACTTCTGCTTTTAACTAAGTAACACTTACGATTTATTTTTTAAATTTTTACATTTCAAAAGTAAATTTTAGTGCTTGTGGATTATGTCCAAGTTGTGGTCACTTATAAGCTCCGAAACCTTTTGAGTCCCAGAATACTTAACAACTCGGTGTGATGCCTCCATCACTATCTTTTGAGATATCCTCACTACGATTACTTCCTCACGGTTTCATCTCCTCTCTTGGTAGAGATTTAGTGCCTCACAACAGCACCACCTGTACGCGAGTTTGTCTTTCGACTTTAAGACACCTCCCAGATTGGATAACACAATAATAGCAACCGGTGAGCCACCACTTCTTGTATATAACCTACGGATTATTCCTATTGCTCTTCCGAACTCAAACCAACGATCCACATCGCCAATTCATCACTCCATTCCAGCTACAGTGTTACCCTCGCTTACTAAGGAATAGTGGTATTCCGCTTGTCTACTCGAGCTCCCTGGGTGGGAACCGCAAACCTCTCTTCGCATTGAGGTCCACTTTATAACCCTTTCGGGTATTATTTAACGACTATAGACCGCCGCACTTCCAACATCAGGACGAACCTTGACGAGGTTGTGAATATCATTCAGAGTATTTAAACTCTGTTTTCAAAGAACTTTATCAGAACGACTTCTGATTTGTTTTACAAATGTAAGGAGATTTTTCTAATCCACCAAATCATTTGGGAGATATTTTTATACTTTTTTCTCCTAAAAGTTGAGAGATTTTTTTGACTTTTTTTCTCTCTGATTGTTTTACAAATATAAGGTAACTATTTCTAACCACCAAATTCTTTTTGTAAAAAATCCATCTTTTTTACCAGACAGATAAGTTATATACCCTAAATAAATATAAGTTTTAAAGATTATAAAATTTTTAATAAAGATAAATTAAGCTCTCTTATATTCGCTACCTCACTCCTATGCAACTCATGACCTCTACTCTCACCATCCTCTAAATCATCATAAATGTAAAATACATTATAGTCATTATAAAAATCTCCAACCTCCCACTCAAATTGGAGGTCATATATCTTGCAATGAGTAAGTAACTTCTTTCCCTGAAAATGCTCATTCATGATTATACTCAAGAGGTTGAGGTTTATCAAAATTCATATCATACTCAGCAAGTTCTTTCTTATACCTATCAATTGCCTCACGAGAAAAAATAGGATCAAAAAGTGGCCTTTGTTTGAATGGAACATTATCTCGATTTTCCCACTCTTCAAGTTCTTTCTCCATTTCGGGAATACTATTAGTTAAATAATCCCACTGTTTCCACAAATTATACTCTTCTTCTGACTTAATGTAAAACACGTTTCCATAGTTATACATATTCAAATCGGGATTGGTGGTATAAACATCCACAATTCCTTCGTCACCATCATAACGAATACATAATTCATTAACGGAATATGAATTTTGGTGACGTTCAGTCCAATTTCTTCCATAAGAACGAACTTTACATATGTACAAAAACCCATCAGGTGTGGAATGAAGGTAACTTTCAATTTCGTTTTTTAATTTTACGAGTTCGTCAAAAGTGTAGTCAGATAAATTCATAGAGCAAATATATGATAATTTTTTAAATAAAAAAATAACCTCCCTTTACAAGGAGGTTATTTTTGTAAACCCGGGCTCAGAAGAGAGCCCTTTTTAAGGTCTACATATTATTAGTCAAACTCACACTCGTATTCTTCACCAGTAATCTTCTCTCTCATCACATCTGATTCGCTACACTCATGATAAAGTGATTCATACCACTCTTCATTTGTTGGTTTCATGTCACCCCAATTTTCTGAAATGTATTCTTGCATTTCTTCTTCTGTCATACCTTCAAGTTCTGGATAATCTGCTACTGTGATTTCTACTGGTTCTCTTGCAACCATAGTGTTGTAATACTCAACCATTCTAACTGAAATAGTTGTAGGTGTTTCTGTGTTTTGTTTCTTTTTCATATTCTTTTGATTATTAAGGATTTTATACAAAAAAATTAAAAAGTTTTATTCTAAATACAAAACATAAAAAAACCTCTAAATAAATTAGAGGTTTCTTTATTATAAATCTATTAAAGATTATTTAACAAATTTACACACCTGATTGTAATTCTCACCAGACAACTTCATAACATAAATACCATTTGATAAATTATCAGTATTGATATTTACACTACCATTGAAACTCTGATTTAAAACCATTTGACCACCTACAGTCATAATTTGAACATTAACATTATTAGTAGTTGGAATATTAATATAACTATTCACAGGGTTTGGAAATGTGAAATTACTCATCTCAAGTTGAGATACTGAATTTGTTGTTTGTGGTAAAAGTACTGCATCAATTACATGCACCACACCATTATCCGCAACAATAAATTTTTCCCCAGGCATTTTTAACTCCACAGGTATATAAATGTATATACAAATTAAATAAAACCCTTTATAGTATTAGAAATTAGTAAAATCAGTTGTATATACAAAAATATACAATTATATACATCAGATTTTAATATGTAATACATGTATATACAAATATTATATACAAAGATATACTTGTATATAAGATATTATCATAGTCAAGAATAAATGTGGTGTATATTTTTAAATATATAATCAAAACACATTAAAACTAGTATGGCAAAATCACTAGATGAAATTTGGAACAAAATGCAACAAGAGTTAAAAGCTAAAAAGGACTCTGAAATTACTAAAGAAAAAGAAATTTTTGAAATAAGAGAAAAACAAAGAAAAGAATACCTTGAAAGAAATCGAATGTATGAAGCTTTAACTTCTCAACCTACTGCAGCGGCATCATCAGCTGCTGGTGGTGGATCTAAACTTTATGAAGAGTATATTTCTCAAACTGATACAATATGGTTATATCCACAAGCAGACCTTGATACACATATAGCTACTTATGAAGTTAGTGGTAATGTATATACTAAAGGTTTAAGTCCATCTGTTACTTTTACAAAAAATGGCAACGAATATAGTTTTGTATCTATAGAAGCACTTGTATATTTTTATGAAGAAGTGTATAATTATACTGCAATATCTCAACCACTCGGAAATGCTGGATACTCACTTGGCGTCGGTACAAGAACAAGAGCAAGAAGACAAGATAGAATAACACTCAAACTAGATTCAGGTATTAAAGTAATTGAGTGGGCCTTAATGACTCAACTTACAAGTCAATCAAGTTTACCAGTTGGTGGTAACTCACCGGATGGTACCGTTGGTTGGGCAAATATTTATTGTGATTGGGATTTAAATGGTATTCAAGATCCTAATAGTTCGGCAGCTGCTGCCTTATCTAATTTAATAGATGGTTTAGTTTTTAAACGTTTATAATATTTACAATATCAGCTTCTTGGTGGGTAAATTCCAATTATACTAATGTAACTATCGATATAATGACCACCATCACTCATAATATCACCAGGTTTATAATATTCACCTTTATCATTTTTAACTCGCAAATCAGGTATTGCAAAGTTAGTAATACCATCACCACCATAAGTAGTTTTTAAAAGTGAAAAAAGTGTATAATTCTCTTTTATTGATAAAATTTGTCCATGACACTTCATCCAGTATTTTGGTGTGAAATCAAAAGCAAATTTTAATATTGTTCCTATATTTACTTCCATAATATTATTTTAATTTTATAATAAAATCATACACATCTCCATAACGATCACTTGGATAAACCTCTTCACCTAATACCAACTGCTTACCCGTTATATCCTCTACCCTCTGCTCAAGCGACTTCAAAGCCTCAAAGAAAATCTCCTTCTCTTCTTCCTTTATATTATAAACAAATATAGAACTTATAGCACCAGCCAAATATTTCGGTGCTACTAAATCACGACCAACTTGATATAACCAAAACTTATGATCGGGATAATTCTCTTCATCATCAAATGTCTCTGTAGTAGCACTAAATACATCAAAATCATCAAATACATCAGATTGCAATATATCAACTAATTGAAAATAAGATTCATTATTCTGCTTATCAAGCCACTCAAAACTAGAATTTCCAGATTCATTAAAAGATTTTAAGTGTTTCATTAGGGTATATATTAATCCAAAAGATGACCAATAATCTCATCCCTTACCTTTATCTTTAAATATCCTGTTAAACTCTCATAACAATTAAGTCCAAGTAACCAATCACTATATGTCTTAGAATAAGTATTCTGAGGACTATAATCCTCACAATAAAACCTCAACGCATTCCAATATTCTCTTAAATCATCTATACTCATTTGAATAGTATTATATGGTCTAATGGCACTATATAAAATTATATCAGTTTGAAATATCTCACCAATCTGAAAATCCCCAACCTTCTCTAAAAAACTTACCTCAGATATTTTACCAATATCTATATTTGAAATATCACAATACCTATATGACCTAAGTTCACGGTCTTTATCCGTCTCCCAATCTATACACTCACCTAAATAACAATATGTAAATTTCATTCTAATATCATATTAATCCTCCTATTACGACACTGACACTTCACATAATCATTAATAATATCATAACAATCCAGAGATACTAAATACTGATTATAATCCGCTGTATTCTTATAAATCGACTCTATATACAAACTTATACACCTTAAAATAGACTCATACTCCTCAAAGTCAAATGGCTCAATATAATATTTCTTTTGAATACTTTTCTCAGTTTTCCAATTTGCCTTATGATGTTTACTAACTACATCAGAATTACTACTAACACTATAATAAAATATCTCACCTTCAAATATCTCACCTCTATCTAAAGCTTCCATTATTCTTGGCTCTAATTCTTCTAAAGTGCCAGAACTACTAATTATGGTAGGTCTTGGATTATTTCTAAGAAGATTTGTGAGGTTAAAAAGTTCAAATTTATTCTGATTTATTTTAACAGTTAATATATGTTTCATTACTAAAATTTACAAAGTTTGACGTTGTTTTACATTGTTTTAAACAGCTTTACATTGTTATCAAAATCATTACAATTATATACTTGTATATACACTTCTTGTCAGTTAGGATGGTATTGACTTACAAGCTCTCTACAAAATTTCAATATTTTTAAAGATTCCTATATTTTCAACAACCATTTCACCCAAATCTAAAATCTCTGAAATCCTCAGATCTCTCCTACAATTTTGACATATTTCGAGTGAACAATTCCAACTACAAGCTCCCATTTCTGACCCACATCCACTACATAGACCTTGCATCCATATTTCGCCAGGTTGTTGAATTTTATTACATGAACATTTATTCATTCTAATATGTTATTAATGATTTTATCTCTATCGATTTTATCTACTATTATATTACCAATGGTTGTAAGTGTATAGTTCATCAAATTATCTTTTTTGAGTATATCTCTATCTTGAAGTGAATCGGCTATTTGGGTATCGTTGCTTGTTCTTGATAAAAATTGTTTAGTTGATTTATCGATATAGAATTTTCTTAAAAATAGAATTTGTTCGCTATTAAGTTCTATATCTATATTAATGTTTATTATCATTTCTAATTTATATCTAATTGTTTAAATTGATAGTCTCGCCATTCAGATATTTTTATAAAGTGTTCTTGTAGTAGAAGGGGTTCGATTAAGATAGTTTTCCCATTTCCGGTATTTAGGATAGTATAGTATGTTTTATTAATATTAGTAACTATCCACTTATTAGATTCTGTTTCTTTGTAGTTGAAATTAGATTGTAAGTGGCTATAGACTTTTTTGGCTTGTGAGAAATATGGAATTGATTCTCTATCTGAAAGTGGTTTAAGGCATATGATAATATCTCCTATTTCAAATTGTTTCATTATATTGCGTGTTCGAATATGATTGGTGTGTTATCTTCTTCATTAAGGAGTAGATTGATATTAAATTGTCTTATAGTTGGTGTGATTAGGTCTACTACTTTTTTAGGTATAAATTCTATTAAATCGTGATAGGATTCGTTTTCTGTTCCATTTGATATTTCATAGTGGAAGATATAGTAGGTATTTTTAACTATTGAGTATTGCTTGGATATTTTAAATTGTAGTTTATGGGTATCTGATATAATGAGTAATACTTGGTAGTAGTTATCTTTTGATATAATCATTAAGTTATTTATAATCGTTTTAGATTTAAAGTCGAAATGGTTATAGATTGTTTCTATATGTTTATATAATTCTTCTGTTGTCATTGGTCAAGTATGTTATCTATTTTCATTTCTCTGATTATAGGTGTTATGATATTTTTGATTAGTTGTGGTATTTTATCTTTGGTTGTGAGTTTATCTGCTTGAGCTATTTTTTTATTAGTATTAACGAATCTATAGTTTAAGAGGTATTCTGAGGGGGATATTGGTGAGTGGTTTACTTCTACTTTGAATTTGATTTGGGTGCCGTTTGATTTATGGTGAGATATTTCGTAGTAGTTATCGTGTGATGATATAATAAGGTGGTGGTCTTCAAAGGCGGATTGGAGTAGTGGTTTATTTAGGTATATTTGGTGTATTAAGAGGAATAGTTGTCTTGTGGTCATATTTATTTATAGAGGCGTTTTTTAATTTTATTAAATTCTTCTTCTGTTATTAATTTTAGTCGGTCGCCTATTTCGTGGTAGTGTTTTCCACCGTGTGTGAATATTTTTTCTTTTACCCTTTCTTCAATTATTTTAGTTTCCCACCATTCGATGCTGTTTGTTCTAATGGTTTTAGTGTTTCCACTTCCTTTATCGATATGTATTAGTTCACCTGTTTCGAGGTTTTCGATTAGTGAGTTATATTGTGAATCATTTTTAGTATAGACGGTTTCTTGGGTTCCATTTTTAAGGTGTATGGTTATTTTCTTTTTCATAATGGTGTTTAAAAATTTTTTAATTGGAAAAATTTTTCTTGGGTCGGTTCTGACTAATCTGAATTATTTTACTATTATATTTAGTATTATATTTATAGATGTTTAGAATGTTATAATTTGTCTAAGTTTACTATTTCTTATAATCGGAACTATATCCCTATTCCAATCAATTTCACACTTATCTTTGATATTATGGTGTTCTTTTACTAGTTCTATAATTTCCCATTTAACTGGTTCGAGTTGTTTAATGCAAATAGAGATATTATGTCTTGAATTAAATTGGAATATTATATCTCCTCCTGGTTCTGTTAGTGAAAAGGTTTTAATAGGCACATTTTGTATGCCGAATATATTTAATTCAGAAAAGGAGTTTTTCTCAGCTTTTATTTTTATTTTAAATGGTTTCATTTTTTTGAAATTATTGGTAAGATATGTTTATTCCAGTCGAGTTTTACTCCACTATTTCTAAATGATAATTGTGTAAGTTCTCGGCATAATTCGACAATTTGAGAATTATACCCATTAAGTTGCTTAATAGAAGTTACAATTTCAATTTTAGGTCCACGGGTTTGTGATTGAAATAAGATGCTTTTAGACCGTTCTTCTATAATGGTATAGGTTTTAGACCATCCTTTAACAGGATGGAATGATTTATTCATATAAAGATTAATTTTCATTTAGAGGTAAATATACAAAAAAATTCCCAATTTCAAAAAACAGATATATACATTATGAAATGGTTAAAAAAGTTTGAATCTGCTGAGGAGCCTGGATTAAAATTCTCACATATAGTTGAAGTCTTAGATGATTTAAGAGACGAACCTAATTTTAATGTGAGTATTATATCGGGTAAAGGTGTTTCACTTCCGTTAAATGTAAGTGATGTTATTAATTTAGATGTTAATAAGATGTTTAGTTTTAAAAGATGGGAAGGTTCAAGAGATTCATTTTCAATTAAGGTAAGTTTTAATAGTGGTTTAAATTATATTGAAACAGTAGAGGTATTAGAGAGGTTTAAGTCGTTTGTAGGTAGATTTGATGATTTAGGATTCTACTTATATAAGTTTTGGTTAAATTGTGATAATGATTCAGATGTATATCGACTTCAAAGTATTGAGTATAATTTTGAGTCTTATGAAAAATAAAATTAGGATATGAGTAAGATTAAAAAGTTTTTAGATTTTATAACTGGTTATACGGGTTTTAGTAATAAATTGAATCGTATGGTGAATCGTGAAAGAACTCCAGATGTGGGTAATATACCAACTACTATTACACCTGAACAGATATTGGAGTTATATTCAATGATTAAAGATTATGTATCGCCAGTTGGAGATATTAATGGAGTTACTATTACTTGGCAGCAGTCACGGGTTGAAAGAGGGGTGGTAAATATGTTGGCATTTGATGGACATTATTCCCCAATTTACAAAATTACTGGATTAGATTCATTTATAGTGTATGCGAATTTAAAGGTTAAAAGTAGTGTAAATATGTCTGACTTAGAGTTGGAGCTTAATTCGGCTAAGTCACAATTAGCGTCTGAGGATTTTATTTTAGGTTATGAAAAGGTAGATATGAGAAAGTATAGAGATATTCGTGATGCTGAATGGGTCTTGACTATTAAACATAAATCTTACAAACCACCAGTTCAAAAAAGAATGAGAAGGGTAGCTTAAAAGAAATAAAAAAACCTCTAAGAAATTAGAGGTTTTCGTTTTTATGAATTAATCATATAAGTTGCTAGACTTTTCCAAGTGTCTGGGAATGTTTGGCGAATTTTACTAATCATAATAAGTGAACGAATATTCAAATTAGTCTTATCTTTATTTTCATCAAGAAACTCGAGTGCCTCTTTTTTACAAGTTAGGTCAAACTCTGGAAGGATATCTTCGATGATAAAGTTCATACGGTCTATTTTTTCTTCTGGTGTCATAGTAAGGTCAACTACTAGTGAACGAGATAGGATAGCCCCATCGATTTTAGATTTATCTTTATTAGAGATAAAGATGATACGACCAGTAAAGTTGAATTGTTGTGGATATTCATCCTTACGATTCATCTTAGCCATCCAAGTGATTTGGCGGGTTTCGTATGAGTCAAGTGCTGACTTTAGGATATTAAGAGCTACTTTATCTTCAAGTACTGAGTCGCAGTCGTCAAAGATAATAAGTTTACCGTTATGGTCAAAAAGTGTGTTATATAGACCACGAGGTGTGGAGTAACCTTTAAAGCTTACCCACTCAGACGGTTCTACATTACCTTCTTGGATAGTAGATGTTACGGTATGAGTTTTACCAAGTCCGCCTTCACCGGTAACAATAAGTGAAGGAGTGACGCCACATACTACCATAGAAGTGAGGTCTTTAAGGAAATCGAATCGTTGGTTAATGTTGAATTCTGGCATATATCGTTTGTTTGTTTAACAAATATAAGGATATTTTTCAGAATGTCAAAATAATTATAGACTCAACTTTTCACCACTTCTTGAATTAAATACTGGACTTTTATCTTTACCACCTTGAATTCCACCTTTTTTAAAGTAGAAACCACCAGTTTTCATTTTATCAGTAATTTTAGAAATAGTGATAAAATCTTCAATTTTAATATTTAATCCTTTCATAGATTCTTCAATCTGTTCTAATGTGTATTTCGTTCCATCAGGAAATGTGGTGTCAGGAGTTTCTGATAATTGAAACCATTCAAAAAACTTTTCAATTTTTCCTTTTACATTCATATTAGATTCTTTAGAAAGTCTTTTCTTTAGATTATCACTTAAATAAGTGGTAAGTGGTGTGTAGATAATATATTCTTTTACGCCATTATAAATTTTATTTATAGTTGGTCTAACATCATCAAATACAATTCTACCTGGTCCCCATAGGTAAGATATAGCAGCTAATTTCCACACTCTAGTGTCTTGTTGACCTGTGTTTGGGCATTTACTATATTCTTCCACACAAATATTCCAAAGTGGGTCTAAAATCTTTTTTTCTTCATCAGAAGATTCTTCTTGCCATTTTTTATAAACATCTTGATAGTAGGCTTTAATTGAAAAAATCGAATCATCTTTAAAAGTTTTTGATATTTCAGCTAATTTAGGACAATTTTTTGCCTCTAATAACTCGGTAATTTTTTTCATTTCACCATCCATACCATCAGTAGTAATTAAACAATCGCCTTTGAAACCAGATGTTTCTGTCCAGTGCTTAATACCTATTTGACCAGCTAAGTAGGTTTTACCAGTAGCACTTGGTCCACATAGTAAGAATAGATTTTTTCCTTGACTATCTAATTTTTCTAAGATAAGTCTAAATTTTTCGTAGAGTTTTAAGTATTTCATAATATTAAAAGTTATCTTTAATTATATTCACTACATCGGATGTTTTACCATCACATATTGTGTTATGATCACACCCCGGAACACCAATTAACTTCTGTGAATTAGATGCCCAATCGACATTAATTGTTTCTTTTGTTCCATCTTTTTTTGTTAGTATAATCTCATTGTCATTTTTTACTTCTTGTGTACCAACTTTAGTATCTAGTGCTATAATATTTAATACTTTTGTATTATTTAACTTCTCACCTTTGTCTAAAACAAACCCAGCTTTAGTTTTTTCTTGCTTATCAAAGAATTCTATAGAAGATTTTATAGCTCTTACATATAAAGGAGTTTTACCATCAGTTTCTTTATCACATACTATCCAAACTTTATCTTCTTTTTTACCTTTCAAATCTAATTTATTGATATCATCAAGAGTAGGTGTTTTTTTATCACCAATAAATTCAAATATTGTTTTACCAGATTTCCAAGTTTGATATTCTTTCTCACTATCATTTGACCAAATAATATCTTCGCCAACTTTAGCCGATGATGAATCTTGTCTCAACTTATCAAAACTATCTAAAGTTATCTTAGGATTAAATTCATAATAAAATTGTTTAATTACATCATCACTTTCTTTTACCTTACCTTCTCCTAACTCTGATCTGTAAAAGTCTAATCTCTTAGCTGATAATTTTCTTGGTGGATTTCCACTTAGAGAATTATACATATGTTTTGATTGGTCACTAACTAGCATAGTACCATCTATACTTATGATTAGATTCTTATAGTTTTTACTACCTTCTAATTTTTGAGCCATTCTCCAACAGATAGGAACTCCAAAAGAAAAACCAACTAAGCAAAATGGAGTTTTAATAACCTCATCAATATTATTAACAACCTTATTAGCAAACTCTTTTATATTAATATTCTCTGGCCAAGAAAATGAATAAACATTATAAGAATCTATTAAAGATGGAGCAATTTTACTATAATCATTTTCCGGATTACCTTTGTCACCACCTGGTACTAAAATTACACTTTTATCTTTATCAAGTTTCTGATCAGATGGATAAGGTATAATATACTTATTTAATTCATCTGCTTCAAATAGTCTAAATTGCTCAAATAGTTTTAAGTGTTTCATATTTTTATTTTTTTTACATATTTATATATTAATCTGTTCAGATATTTTTTTAATATATACCTCAAATGAAACATCTTAAGCCTTTTAACAGATTAAATGAATCAAATCATTATAGTGATTTGATATTAACTATTAAGGATATACTATCAGAGATTTCTGACTTAGAGCATGAAATTCGTGTTAGTTATCTTAATTGTGGTATTAGTAGTCAAGGTGTTTTAGGTAAAGAACAGTTTATTAAATCAAGAGAGTCTTTAAAAATCGTAATTGGAAATTCTGGATTTGGTGAAAGTGAGTCAGATTATTTTAAATTATCTGATGTTAAAGAACCTATTAATAGACTTATTGATTGGGCTGAGTCAGAGGGATGGAAATTGAGTTCGTATCAGATTTTCAAGATGATACCTTTAGAGACTTTCAAATTTCATTATGTGGATGATTCAAAAAGAATTGCTAAATTAGAAATTTTTGGAAAAGTAAGAAGTAATTGGAATCCAAAAGAGGCGATTGAGAATTTTTTAAGATATAAAGCTTGTGAAATTGAAATCTTTATTGAGAACTTAGGGTGGCAGACTAAGACTAAGGGTTCTTATAATGGTAGTGAATCAGATGAGATACTTCAAGAGTATCTATTTGATACTAATGTAGAAGCAGGTGAATTTTGTAAATTAGCCACTGAACTATTTTCTTCTAAAGGTCATCATCCTGATAAATTCATTTGGAAAGATACAAGAGTCTTGGTGAGTCTGACTTCACATAGTGCTGGTGGTGTTACTGATAAAGATTGGGAAGTTGCATCTGACTTAGATAGGATTTACGCTAAATAAATATATAACTAGTAGATGAGACACATAATAAGTTATAAATTATTTGAGGCGGTTATAAAGCCATACGACTTCACAGAAGCGCTTGAAGAATTAAAATCTATAAATGACATTACTTTAGAGGATTTAGATAGAATCTTCAATCCTTTAGATGTTGAGTTTGTGGATATAAATTATTTTAAATCTAAACTTCAAACACAAAAAGAGATTGAGTTAGTACCTGTGAATATGCCACATATTAGACCAGGTTTAAGATTTGCGGCACACAATATTTATACAAATAAGATGTATGTGTGTATTGAATCTGATATGTTTTTAGAGACTTTGAATTCACAATCAAGAAATGAAATTTTAGATTTACTTGATGAGATTCTAAGACACGAATCTATACATAAGCAACAAGGTGAAAAGAGACCAGGTGTAACAATCAGAAATTTAGAGAATTCACCAATGAAACCTAAAGAATATTTCGGATCAACAGATGAGATTATGGCTTATGCTGATTCATTTATTACACAATGTAGAAAACGTGGATTGTCTAATGACGAGATTAAAGATATTTTAGTATCAGGAAAGAAAGTATCTTGGATTCAAGATGTTTACTCAAGACTTACATCCCCTCAATCTCAGAAGAGATTTAAAAAATATGTTTATCAATATTTATAATATGGGAATTATTAAATTTTTTGAAAATTGGATTAGTTCAACTACTTGGGGTGGTAAACTCGATCCTGAAGAAGATGTTCAGTATACCAGTAAGGATAAAATTTATTACGGAACTCATGAAGTCTACTTAATTCGTAATGGTAAAAGAGTTAAAGTTAAGGCTAAGTTTGATACTGGAGCAAGAAGTTCAAGTATTGATTTTGAAGTTGCTAAGCAGTTAGGTATTAGTGATGAGATTATCGCAAAGTGTAAAGAGTTGGAGAATATTCAAGTTGATAAGAATATAACTAAAGAAGCTCAAAAAGAGTTAGAAAAGAAGTTATCTAAAGATTTGAAAAAGCAATTTCCAGATATAGTATCGGTTCAGATGTCAAAGTCATCATCTGGATTTTCTGTAAGAGCTTATATCAAGTGTGATATAGAGTATTATGGAAGAGTGGTATCGACTCAAGTAAATTTACGTGATCGTAAAGGACTTACTTGTCCGATGTTAGTTGGGTTAAAGGATATGCTTTAGCAATAACTTAACTTCATTTTATCAAATAATCATTAAAATTTAAAAATTCGTATAATATATAGCTTATGCGTATATTATTTGGAATTCAATTGACTGGGAATGGTCATATTAATCGTAGTTTGAGATTAATATATGAATTAAGAAAATTAGGACATACTGTTGATATTTGTGTTTCAGGTAGTGGTGCTTCTATAAATTCTGTAGAGTATCAATATAGATTTCGTGGATATTCGATATATCCGAATAATAGTGGTGGTGTTAATTGGATAAAGACGATTTTTAAAACAAATCCTATTAAAGTTATTATTGATTCTATCAAATTAAAGACCTCAAAGTATGATTTAGTAGTAAGTGATTTTGAGCCAGTGAGTGTCCTTTCAAGTTTTTTACATTCTACTAAATGTATTACTATTTGTAATCAAAATGAAATATTAAATAAACGGTTTAATATTTTTAGAAAATTGTTCATAAAGATATTTACACTTAGAAGTAAAAGACTTTCCTACTCTTATAATCCTGAGAATCAGGATTCATATTTACCGATAATTAGTGAAAAGGTGTGTAATGGTCAGTCATATGATGCTGGCTTTAATTTAGTTTACTTACCGTATTTAGATACTAATAGAATCTATAAGGAAATCGTTAAGTATGGTAAGGGAAATTGGAAAATATACACTAAAGATGTTATAAAATCTGAGTTTAAGAATATCAAAATTTGTAAAACAGATACTACTACTTTCACTAAGGATTTATTAAGTTGTAGAGGTATAATAACTGCTTCTGGATTCTCGACTACATCAGAGGCTTTAATACTTGGGAAAAAACTTTGGTCTATACCTCTAAAGGGTCAGTTTGAGCAAAAATTTAACTCAGGTGAATTATCTAAATTTGGAATATTTAATCTCCATTTTAATTCTGAAAATATTAAATTGTGGATAGATAAGTATACATCAATTCACTATAAGTGGAGTGATCCAACTTGGGATATAATTAAAAAAATTGAATTATATGCAGAAAATTAAGACTTTATTTATTTCAGATGTTCATTTAGGAAGTTCAAAAAGTGAGGCTTCTAAACTACTTGAAGTATTTAAAATGTGGGAATTTGAAAATTTAGTTATTGTAGGTGACTTTATAGACTTAACCTCACTGAAAAGAAAGTTTTATTGGAATGAGAACCATTCTACAGTTATTCAAAAGGTATTAAGAATGTCGAGAAAGGGATGTAAAGTAGTTTATATTTTAGGAAATCATGATTTCTATCTGAGAAAATTGATTGAAGAAGAAAATATACATTTAGGAGATATTTTAATTTGTGATGAGTATAATTACACTACCTTAAAAGGAGAGAGAATTTATATTTGTCACGGTGATCAATTTGATGGATTTGTAAGAGTTCATCCATTTTTGTATGTTTTAGGTGATATTGCTTATGAATGGAGTTTCAAGATTAATAATTGGTATAATAAATTTCGTAAATTCTTCGGTCTTCAGTATTGGTCACTTAGTCAGTATTTGAAGAAAAGTGTTAAAAATGCAATTTCATTTATTAATGACTTTAAAATACTGTCACTTAAAAAAATACAAGAAGTTGGTTCAGATTCAATAATGATTGGACATATACACACACCTGCAATAGAAAATTTATCTGGAAAGAATTATTATAATACTGGAGACTTCTGTGAGTCTTGTTCCTACTTAGTTGAGGATTTAAATGGTGATATAAAGTTATATTTTGCCGAATCTTGAATACATTTAATTTTATTTTCTCTAACTGTTTCTTTAATTAGAGGTTTCCTTCTACTTTGGTCAGAACACCAATAACATAGTGAACCTTCATATTGATAATGTAGTGAAAAAGTATATGAACATTCTTCACAATAATAACCATCACATCTATCACAGATGAATTCTGGATCAGTTGGTGAGTAGCAGATATAACAAGGTATCATATATTTAATAGTTGATCTATTTTATATTCTCTAATTTTAGATTGGTCAATTCTAACCGAATTACCAGATATTGCTTCACGACCTTCATCGGACATAAGTTGACCATTTTTAGTAAACCACCAATATTTATAACCAGTGATAAAATACTGATGTTCTATTTTTTTTAGAAATTCTTGGTACAATTTACAATAGGTTCCGTGTGCATCAGAGCTCATATCAAAGAACGAACTGTCTGGTACATGGTCTTGATTAATAAACCATTCATAAACAGAGTTATAATGCATATGAAAATCAACAGTTATACATTCTTCGAATTTCATAATTCAAATATAATTCTCTCTCCTGTTGATTTCATTTCAGGACCTAATTCAATTTCAACACCAAATTTATGTGTAGAAAATACTGGTTGTTTAAGTGCCCAACCTTTTAATTGAGATTCTGGGAAATCAAAGTCTTTTAGTTTAAGTTCTTCAAGTATTACTTTAGTTGCTATTTTAATATATGGTACTTGATTTGCTTTTGAAATAAATGGAACTGTTCTCGAAGAACGAGGATTTGCTTCAATCACCCACAAGTTGTCTTCTTTTACAACAAACTGTATATTGATAAGACCTTTAATATTTAAACTTGTACTAATAACCTTAGACCACTCCTTAATTCTCTCCAAAATTTTAGTATCCAAACTCTTAGTTGGAAGATAAGAGTGTGAGTCGCCAGAGTGAACACCTGCTCTATCTACATGCTCCATAATTCCGATGATATGAATATCTTCACCATCACAAATTAAATCAGCTTCGGCTTCAATGGCATCTTCAATAAACTGGTCGATGATGATAGTATTATTTGGAAAATACTCAATTAACTCTTTACATTGTATTAGTAATTCTTCTTTAGATGTGATTATTTTCATTCTTTGACCACCAATAACATAAGATGGTCTGATTAGGACTGGAAAATCAAGTGCAATATTATTAATTTCTTCAATTTTATTGATAACATGATATTTTGGATAGAGGATATTATGTTTATCTAAAATAGAATAAAATCTATCTCTATCTTCTGCCATATCAATTCCTTCAAAAGAAGTTCCAAGTATTTTAACACCTAACTTATCTAATTCACCTGCAAGTTTTAGTGCAGTTTGACCACCTAATTGAACTACTACACCATAAGGTTTTTCAAGTTTCACTATATCAAGTACGTGTTCAAGTGTAACTGGTTCAAAATATAATTTATCTGGTAAGTTAAAGTCAGTAGATACTGTTTCTGGGTTATTATTAATCATAATTGTTTCCCATCCTGATTCTTTAGCTGAAATAACACCGTGAACACAAGCATAGTCAAACTCAATACCTTGACCAATTCTATTTGGGCCAGAACCTAAGAATATTACTTTTTTACAGTTATTTGAAGAATGGCTTTCATTTTGTGAAGTTAGTGAAGAGATTGGTCTTTCAAAAGTAGAGTAGTAGTAAGGTGTTTGAGCTTTAAATTCAGCAGAACAAGTATCAATACTTTTATAAACTCTATTGATGTTCCACTTTTGACGCATGTAATGAACATCTATCTCTGATATACCAGTTATTTTAGAAATTTGTTCATCACTAAAACCATTTTGTTTAGCAAGAAGTAATGACTCTTGATTAATTTTGGATTTTAATTCAAATTCGACTCTACAAATAAGTTCAATTTGTTCTAAAAGCCACGGGTCTATACCTGTGACTCTTTGTATTGCATCGAGAGGTATTCCCCTTTGAATTGCTGACTTTACTTGATAGATTCTCTTTGGTGTTGGATTAGACAATTCTTCTAAGTTTTCAAAATCCATTGAGATTAATCCACATTTTGATTCTTCAAGACCTTGAATTGCTTTTTGAAGAGCTTCTGTAAAGGATCTACCAATGGCCATTGACTCACCAACACTTCTCATTTGAAGACCCAATGTTGAGTTAGATTTAGGAAATTTCTCAAAATTCCACTTTGGTACTTTTACAACTACATAGTCTAAACTTGGTTCAAACATTGCAGACTTTTGAACAATTGGGTTTGATATTTCATCTAAATTATAGCCAATTGCCAATTTAGTGGCGATTCTTGCAATAGGATATCCAGTTGCTTTTGAAGCAAGTGCTGAGGACCTGGATACTCTTGGATTTACTTCAACTGCAATAATTTCTTCAGACTGAGGTTCAACTGCGAACTGAACATTACATCCGCCAGCAAATCTTCCTAAATTTCTCATCATCATAATTGCCATATCTCTCATTCTTTGAAAAGTAGTATCAGAAAGAGTCATAGCTGGAGCTATTGTGATTGAGTCACCAGTATGAACACCCATTGGATCGAAGTTTTCAATGGTGCAGACAATAGTAACATTTTCATTATTATCTTTTAAGAGTTCAAGTTCGTATTCTTTCCAACCGAGAACTGCTTTTTCTACTAAGACTTGAGATGTTGGAGAAGCGTCTAATCCTTTTTTAACTACCGACTCAAATTCTTCTTCAGTTTTAGCAAAACCACCACCAAATCCACCTAAGGTAAAACTTGGTCTAACTACAAGAGGAAAACCTAATTTTTTAGAAGCTAAAGTGGCTTCTTCTAAGGTATTTGCGGCAATTGATTCAGAGATTCCAATATTTAGTCTTTTCATAAACTTTCTGAATTCATCTCTGTTTTCGGTAAGTTCAATTGTATTAAGGTCAACTCCGATTATTTTACAATCGTATTTTTTCCAGATTCCGAGTTCTTCACATTCTTTACAAAGGTTTAGTGCTGTTTGACCACCCATAGTTGGTAGAACAGAATCTATGTTATGTGTTTCTAATATTTTAACTATACTATCAGGAGTCAGAGGCCACATATATACTTTATCAGCAGTTTGTGGATCTGTCATAATAGTTGCGGGGTTGTCATTAATAAGAATGACTTCGATGCCTTCTTCTTTAAGAGATTTTGAAGCTTGAGTTCCTGAGTAATCGAATTCACAAGCTTGGCCGATTACAATAGGACCGGATCCGATTATTAATACTGAGCTAATAGAGTTGTTTCTTGGCATAATTTAATTTCTTCGATAAATTTTTCAAATAGATATTTTGAGTCATTAGGACCTGGACCTGCTTCTGGGTGATATTGTACTGAAAACACTGGTAAGTTTTTCATTTTAATACCCATAACAGTTTGGTCATTTAGGTGCTCGTGAGTGATTTCTAAATCTGGATTGTTTAGTATTTGTTCTCTAACAAGACAAAATCCGTGATTTTGTGAAGTTATTTCACATTTACCAGTTTCTAAGTTCTTAACTGGATGATTACAACCACGATGACCATAGAACATTTTATAAGCACTGATATTATTGGCAAGACCGATTAATTGATGACCCATACATATTCCAAATACTGGTTTTTTCAGATTGATAATTTGTTTAACGAGTTCTACCATTTCAGGCATTGCTTGTGGGTCTCCAGGACCATTTGATATAAAAAAACCATCAACTTCAAAATATTTGATGGTTTCAAGGTCTGTGGTGGATGGGAAGACAACTAAATTAGTGTCAAATTTAAGTAGGTTTTTAATGATAGAATCTTTGATACCTAAATCTAAAATACCTATTTTATGTTTTCCTGTTCCGTATTTTCTTATTCTTGAACAAGTAACTTGTTGGTGCAGGCTTTGACCAGTCATTTTCGGATGAGCCATTAGTCTCTTTTTCAATTCGGAAATTTCAAAAATTTCTGAAGAAATAATACAATTTTGAACACCAAAGTCTCTAATGTGATTTACAAGTGCTCTGGTATCGATGTCTTGAATACCAACTGTATTATCTAAATAGTTTTGTAGTGATGTTGCGTTGTGTCTTGAGTAGTTTTTAGAAAAATTTCGACAAATTACACCAGAAACTTGAATATCACCAGATTCAACATCTTCTGAGTTGGAACCATAGTTTCCAAGATGTGAATTAGTAAGAATTACGATTTGACCAAAATAAGATGGGTCTGAGAAGATTTCTTGATAGCCGGTCATTCCGGTATTAAAACAAATTTCACCAAGTGTGGTACCAATTTTTCCAAAAGACTTTCCTTCAAAAACACTTCCGTCTTCAAGAAGTAGTATGCATTTAGGCATAGTTTATTGATTTCTTTCTTTTAGAAAAAAAAGATGGAAATGTTTAAATTATTTTTTAAGAATCTCAAGAACAATCTCTTCAGTGAAAAGCCTCATATCTTCGATATCAATTGTCTCAATTGTATCTTTAGAATTATGACAATTAAATAGCATATCATAATCCAAATAAGTTGTATCATTCCACTTAACACGAGTCACTTTATCTGTTGGTGGTAGTGGGTTTATTACAACTGAATCAATACCATTTCTTCTAAAAACAACTGAATCATTAAAAGGAGTATTTACAATAGGACATTCAAATATTGACTGAATATGATTTTGAAGATTACCGGGATAATTACCAATAAAGAAGTGTTTACCACCTCTTCCAGTTAATTCGAGATTTAAAATCCACTCAATTTCACCGAATTCACCTGAGTTAATCTGTGTAGAGAGTCGTTGTGAGCCGATGCCGCCAAACTCTTCACCATCAAGAAGAACAACTGTAATTTCTGGCATCAGTTTTTTAATCATAATTGCATTAATAACTGATGCTGAGTTATCATTAGCATTATCGATATTGGGGTTATTGATATCGTGATGGGCAACTACAATTCTATTAGAAGTTCCTTTGAGGATTATATTATATCCAGAAGTATCACCTACTTTGAAGATATCTAAATAGTGACTTATCTCCTCTGATTGAAGAAGTTCTAAAATGAAGTTGACTCTTGGTGTACCATCATGTGGATGATTTTTATAGATATTTCCAACATTTCTTACTTTACAAAAGTCGTAGATTTTATGATACATACTTTGGATATTTAATCTAATATAAGGAGGTTTTGTTAGAATAACTAATTTATATATAAGTATATGAGATATTTAAAAGTTTGGGAGGCTAAATCTGCAGAGGAGTTAAAACAGGAATTTTTAGGTTATTATTCACAGTTAGATGAGTTAACTGGATTTAGTAGTTATGATTCTGAAATCAATGATTTGTTTGTAGAACTAAAAGATGAGCTTCTTAATAACTATTTGAGATTCAGAAAGAATAGTGAATTAGAACTTACTTACAAGAAGTCAAATATAAGAAAAAGCACTCTTAGTACCAGTTATTATAAAGAAATGGTAGAATATTCTCTTAGTAGACCAATGTCTGAGGATGTTAGATATTTAGGTAGTTTTTTACAAAAATGTAAATTTGCTCAAAAACTTATCTTTAATCAAGTTGTTGAGATAAGTGTTACTTTTGAAAACAGATTTCAGATGACATTAGATGACCTTCAAAGACCACCAAAAGATGAATTAGATTTAGATAGTTACAAGTCTATGATTAGTGAAATAATAGAAAGAGCTAAATCATTAGAATATAATGTAAAAATCTATGATACTAACCCAAATGGTGGAAGAGTTGTAGATTTAGAACTAGCATTTAGTGATGTGAGTGACCATTTAACTTTATGGATTTCTTTTGAGGCCGAGATTGATACTACTAATTTTGAAAAAGACGAGGATATACAATCAAAAGTTATCTCTGATTTTGAAGAGTTTGTTACACGAAAAGGATTCACAGAGGAAGATAAGCAAGAGTTATTGAATATCATAAAAAGAGGAGATTGGAAAAAATAATTATGAAACATTTAAAAAATTTTAAAATATTCGAGTCATCAATTGGTCAAGAGGTATCAATCACAGACTTTCTTAGAAAAATCAGAATTGATGAATCAAAAATACCAGCTATTAGTGAATGGTGGTCTGAAAATAGAAGTGAAATTAAAATACATTTATTTCCCTTTAAATCGCCACGAATTATGGGTGTGTTTTTAGGTATTGATACAATATGTATAAATGATATAGGATTTTTACCACCTCATGTTAAATTATTTTTGGCACTACATGAAAGTAGGCATTGCGACCAACATAGAGAAGGTAGATTTATGCCTGGATATTATGATACAGTAATTGCTGGTGATAAAACTTCATTTTTAAGGGCATATTCTGAATTGGAAAAAGATTCAAATGATTTTGCAATAAATTCAATGAGAGAGTGTGGGTTTGTCAGAGAAATGAATATGGAAGAGGCGAGACTAAGAATGAATGAGACTATGGGTAATCAGGTATATGATATGATGACTCAAGACATAAGGAAGTTCAATCCAGTTGATTTTACTGACCTTCTGAAGAAGCAGATTCTTTAGTACTCAATATTTCACCGAGTGTATTATCTCTTATTTCGAAAACTGGTGTAAATAATGCTTTAGGGTAGTATGCTTTGAAATTTTCTACTAAAATGTAGTAAAATTCTTTGTCAGAATTTGAATAATGATTAGTCTTAATAACTTCATAATTCTGACCGATTGTAAGATTATCAAAGTATCTGAGCTCTCCGTGGTGTATTATTCTTTGAGTGACACATTTGACTAACATATAATAGTTTTATATGTCAAATCATTAAAGTTTGTGATTATTTCAGGATTTCTTGTAGCTTATATTCACGAATTTTTGCACTATTAACTTTAATTGAATATACTGATATTATTGCCATATCACCAGATGATGTGAGAACTCCGTTTTTTGTAAACCAGAAGTAAGTATGGTTTGTTTCAAAATATAATTCTTCAAGATTTTTTATAAAATCGTGATACATAACATAATAAGTTCCGTGGGCATCTGAACTCATATCAAAAGGAACATGGCCTTGATTGATAAACCACTCAAATAATGATTTTGAGTTGCTATTTTCGTTATACCCTACTAAATCAAAGCAATCTTCGAACTCCATTATTTATTGAATTTCATTACTTCTTCATCATTTGCATCTCTAAAGAGAGACTTTTTATGCCAATGTTGTTTCATAGAGTCATCAGCAATAAAGTAATCAGTAATAGCAGGATACATTGATGTTAAAGCTACATAAGTTTTTCCTTCTGTAAGGAACGGTGAGTCGGATTGTTTACAAACTACATATTTCATAAATGTTGTATGAGAGTTAGTGTAAATGTTTTTTATTTTTAATTAAAAAATATTACATTTGTAAAATGTCTACAAAATTTTTAAAACTCTTTTTTCCCCACTTTTTTATGATTTTTAATCTTTTGAAACAAGTTTTCTGTAAACACGATTATGATTATTGGGACACTCACTTAGAAAATGTTAACAATGACGGTAGTTTAACCTTTGCTAAGAATTTCCAAAACACATAGAAAGTGTTCAAAATGTCAAAAATCTCAGATGTATGATATGAGAATTGGTAAAACCGGTTGGAAAATGACAACTGTGGAATTTCCAGACAAAGGTGACTCTTTTACCTACTATATAAATCCAAAAGGGTTGAAAACTTTTTGGGAAAAGCGAGAAGAAAGTATTGATAAGATATTAGAAGCAAGATAAATATCTTTCACCTCTATCACACAATATAGTTATCACACAACCATCTGGATTATATTTTTCTATAAATCTTTCGGCTGCTAATATGTTTGCTCCTGAACTTATACCAACCAAAAGACCTTTTTCTTGAGCCAATCTTATTGCTCTATCAGTCGCATCTTTTGTGGATATCAATATAATCTCGTCAACTTTATTTAAATCTACTAGGAATTTAGATCCATCACCTATTCCTTGTATACCATGTAAACCGGACTCACCACCTGACATTACCGGTGATTCTGCTGGTTCAACTGCTACAGTTTTCATGTCTATATGATAATTTTTCAAAATAGATGAAATGCCCATCAAAGTTCCACCGGTTCCAGTTCCATCGATAAAAGCCGATATTTTATTCTGATATTGATATAAAATTTCAATCGCTGTTGTTTTCTGATGAGCTTCTATATTAAGTGGATTACTAAATTGTTGAGGGTTGAACCAACCATTTTCTTTTGCCAACTTGTCTCTTAGAGATATTGCTTCATCAAATTTACCATCTTCAACCTCTATGAGTTCTGCACCGTAAAGTCTTAACATTTGTTTCCTCTCTTCAGACATATTTCTTGGCATTACTATCTTACATTTATAACCTCTTTCAGCGGCTAAGAATGCAAATGCAATGCCGGAGTTACCTGATGTTGCCTCTATTATTGTATCGCCTTTTTTAATTAATTGATTCTTTTCAGCATCATCAATTATGTATGTCGCCATTCTATCTTTAATAGATCCGCTCGGATTGGCACCTTCAAACTTAGCCCATATCTTATCACTTATTTTAATCAAAGGAGTTTTTCCTACTTTTTCAGATAATTTTAACATTTAGAGAGTGATTTATTTTATATATTCATCTAATTGAGACTAGTTGAAGAAAAATCAGGTTGAAAATCAGGTAGTTCTGAATTTATTTGCCTAAGTATTTCATAATCACAGAGTGTCCAGAGAGTACATTTATTTTTTTCAAAAAGTCTATAAGTTTCTGAAAATCCATATGTGAAAATTGCAACCATTCCAAGTACGTCACATCCACTATCTCTCAATGCCTTAACAGCTTCAAGTGAACTTTTACCAGTAGATACTAAATCTTCAACTACTACTATTTTTTGACCAGGTATAACTTTCCCTTCAATTTGATTACCGAGTCCATGTCCTTTTGGTTTATTTCTTACATACACAAGTGGTTTGTTCAGAGAGTCAGCGATAAAAGATGCATGCGGTATTCCAGCAGTTGCAACACCTGCAATACATTCTACATTCTCAAAATGTTCTTTTATGAGTCTTATGAATGTGTGCTTAATTGAATCTCTAATATTAAAATCCGAAAGAGTTAATCTGTTATCACAATATATTGGTGATTTAATTCCACTGGTCCAAGTGAATGGATTTTCTATTGATATCTTAACAGCTTCAATATTGAGTAATTGATTTGCTATAGTAAGTGCGGTTTTTTGATTATAAATCATAAATTTGGATTATCTTTTTCTGATATAACAATATCGATATCTTTGAGTATTTCATTTAATTCATTTATCTCATTCCAGAACAGTGTTCTTTCTGACTCTTTATTATATTCATTATCAACTAAATACTGAACTACACAGTCATCTTCAAGTGTCAAAAATCCATGTGCAAAATCTCTTGGAACGAATAGATGATTATCAGGGTCTAACATAAATATCTCAGCCTTGCCATAACTTGGTGAATCTTGCCTCAAGTCAACTACAACATCTAAAACTTTACCTTTAATAACCTTAACAAATTTAGCTTGTGAAAAGATACCTTCTTGGTAATGTAGACCTCTGAATGTATTTTTCTTTGTTGATATTGAGACGTTTGACTGTAACCATTTTTTATTTTCTATCCCCAAAGATACAGGTGTGAATTGACCTCTATGATCATAGAATGTTTTTGAATCTGATAAAATTACTTTTTCTAACATAATTAATATTTTTTTAATAATTTTCCATCAATTCCGTAAGTGTATAAATACTTTCTATCCTTTCTGATAATTGGTTCAAATCCACTTATTGTGAATACTGTTATTACAGATGTCAATATCTCGACACATCCTTCTGGTGATATAACTGTACAAGTCAGATTATATACGCCTGGCTCTTGGTAAAAGTGAACAGGATTTGAATCATCATAGACAAAGTTACCATCTCCAAAGTTCCAAATAATTTGTTGAGGATTGTAATTAGACTGGACTGTTGGAATTATGCCAGGGTCAAGTATTGAAATTTCAGTAAATGGTATATTAAGTGTTGATTGATAATTATTTGATATATTCTGAATATTAAAATTTACAGATTCATTGATTGTATCACCATCTATACTTAACTGATATGATCCATTTGAATAGATATTTATGGTATCATCTGTTATTTCTGATTCTAAGCCATTACTTGATAAATAATAATTACCAACAGTTGAATCATCATCAATAATTACCTGTGTATAACCACATTTATTATTAAGGGTGATATTAAGCGGATATTCGAAAAATATTTGAAATCTTGAGTCACTATCTGTAGGACCATTGAACTGATGTGGTAAATCATACAGTTCATTTGTTAATGAGTCATAAATTTTACATTTAATCTCTTGTTGATATATCTCATCTATTCCGATTTCAAAAATTTGAGATGGACATCTTACTCCGAGTGATATAAATCTATCATTAAATAGTGGTGAGAACGAATTTATGACATACTGAACTTGATTAATTTCTGTCCAAATAGTGCTGAAATTACCTATACTTAAAGCGTCACAACAGTTATCAGCCTCATCAGTTGATCCATTTGCAAAATAAATAATTGTTTGGTGGTTTGATGTTTGACTAGAAATATAGAATCTTAGACCACCTTCAATTTGAGAAAATAATAGGTTAGGTATTAGAATTGTTACTAAGGTTATTAATTTTTTCATTTCTATAAAATTGTAAATCTATTTTTATATCATCAATATGAACCCAAGTTTGAAACGGCATTCCGCTAACAGTGTTACTTTCGTAAAGTAAAATTAAACATCGAGTACTATCTGGGTTGAAATTTAAAATCTCACCTCTTTCGTCTTTATAAAAGATATGCGTGCCTATCTCTAAATTCATAAAATTTTATCTATTTTTCTATCTCTAGCAATTGCTAAAAGTGAAGAGTGTAAATTATTATTTGAATATTTTTCTTGAATAATTCTATTTATTTTTCCGATATAATCGTTGGTTAAAATCATACAGAATTCGGCCTCTGGGTCTATAAACTTAAACCCATAA